>OLSK01000290.1_pt1 | contig 47532 bp, 45 predicted proteins | sample 1672781 | NCBI WGS metagenome assembly OLSK01 (sample SAMEA3136723, study PRJEB25190) | human gut metagenome | biome: human gut; feature: human-associated habitat; material: faeces | place: Austria | collected 2013 | reverse complement strand
AGTAGATTCAATGTGAAATCAAACCTACTTCATACCAATTTAAACCAAAATTTGCTATTTTTGTCTTATTCAAAATTATAAAAAAATTTTGCACTGTTTCTACTCGTAAATCTTTATTTGCTAGAAAAATTTTCTGATTTGTTCGTTACATATTCCAAGATTTTATTTTTCAAATAGTTGAAATTATATCGTATTCTGTGAAAAATTTTTTAGAATAAATTATTGTTAATGATTTGCGCAGCAACAATTTTATAGTTGTTGTTCATTTGTTCGTGTTTTAAGCTGTATTTTGTGTGTACAGTCATCCGCATCTAAATTAATTATGTATTGGTATTGGATCTTGATTATCTAAACAGCTTTTTTGTCCTATATTAGTCATACTTGAAACTTATTCAATTAATAGTATGCCATTTATACAAAATTCTGGTTTAAAATAAGTTGAACGACCTCTCCCAAAAACATGAAGATTTAGCATGACTTTGTCTCCTTTGTTCAAATGGGAAATATCAATCTTATTTGTCACCTGATAAGAAAACAAACGTTTTTTATCTTCTGGAAGCTTAAAAATCAATGTTTGAGTACACCATTTGTGACCAAAACGATTTACCTCATAAATATTGACTTTGTGAACGATTACATATTCAATGCTTGTATATACAGAGTTGCTCCTTCCTTTAAAGTGATTAAAAAGATTGAGATAAAAGTAAAAACCACTTTTACCTCAATCTTTGTTTATCCTAATTACATGTTTGCGAATTTCTGTTCAATATTCTTTAGCCATTTTTGTCTTTTTTCTACCTTGCTCATTTTGACCATGTTTAAACTGATCCAGTTCACGTTTTTCATACCTGATTTCTTGAATGTCCCTTTTATAAGTGCTTTTTTTAAGGCATTCCCATAGGTTAATTTGTACATGATCTTAGGTGTATTCATCGTTGTAATAACTGTTGTGGCCTTTAATTTGGGTAAAAGACTTACCATACTTATCCCATTCTCTTTGTAGTCATAAGTCAATCCTGGATAAATGACTTTATCGATAAACCCTTTTGTTAATGCTGGCATCATTTCCCACCAAATCGGGAAAATAAAGACCAGATGATCTGCTTCTTTGATTTTTTCTGCATAGCTTATAGCAATAGGGTCAACTGCTTGATGCTTTACAAACCCTAATAGATCAGCGGAAGTCATCACAGGGTTAAAGTTCTCTTTATCTAGATCAATGACTTCATATTTCCCTTGAGCTCTTGAGATTCCTTTTACTACTGATTCCAGAATGGCGTGATTGTAACTTCCTTCATATGGATGGTTATAGATAATCAATGTTTTCATATTCGTTTCGATCTCCCTTTTTCTTTTGTGACTAAAGAATACAGGGAAATCATATAACTGTAATTAACAAAAGATAATTCTACGATTTGATTCTCTTTTTTATTCTGCTTAAAGAGACCGGCGTGATTCCTAAAAATGAAGCAATATAATGATCTGGTACACGTCGTACTAGTTCTGGTCTTTTTTCGAGCAATGAAATATATCTTTTTTCTGGGGATTCTTTGATTCTTGATAAGAAATATTCGGTATAAGCGATAAAACGTTCCGATAACTGATTCATCATCAGATGTATTAAATCAGGTGATTCTGCTAATAAATGCTCCAGTTTTCTTTTTTCTAAGACTAATAAATCAGTATTTTCAATTGTTTCAATGGTAAATATACTTGGTTTCCCAAGATGAAAACTTTCATAAGAAGCGACGATTTGCCCTTCAAAGAAAAACTGAAACGTGATATCTTTTCCGTCATCGTTATTCCAAAGACGAAGAGCTCCTTTTTTAATAAAATAGATTTTATCTGCTACTTCTCCTTCGTAAAGAAGTGTAGTATTTTCAGGTACTGATTTTTTATACCAGTAGCTATTTTCCGTTTCATTTGTTAGTTTTAACAAATCAGAGTAACTATCCATAGACATTGTTCCTCACCTATTCTCTTTTAGTTTAGAAGGAGAAATTCCTTAATAACGTATTTCCTTCAATTATAACTACTTTAGGAGAATAGTAAAACGTTCCAAAAATATTCGCCTATAAAGGTCACTACGGGTATCCTGAACTTATTTTTTGAGCATTGCCATTCTCTTTGATGTTGGTCCCTTCAATTTCGCGTATAGAAAAGCAATTTAAGCTAAAATCGATAAACAAATGCATGATAGAAAATCAACGAAATATAGACGGCTAATATGATCAATAATACTAAAGCAATAACTAAAGGTGTGATGGCTGCTCCTGTCTTCTTTTCCCAACTGAATGTTCCTTTTTTTCGCTTCCAAAAAATGGCTAGTACAATCATAATGAAAGTGGCGAACCATAATAAAAAGGCGATACCTCCTATTTTTATGACTGTTTCGTTAATTATACTAATTCCCATAGATCCCCCTCTTAACTACTTGGTTCTATTGATTGATCCGATTAATTTGTTTTAGAATAACTTTTCTTAAATTCTTTTGAATCAGTTTTTCCTTTTTCGAAATTATCCTCAATCGTTTTTTTCTGTTTTTGCATTCCTTTTTTTACTAAACTTCTGTATCTATGACGTTTCTTAAAAGCAAATAATTCATTAAAAATATCAATTATTGCATAGATTAAAGGAATGATCATTCGCAAAACATAACCTAATGTAGCAATCGTTATAAGGATAAATATGATTTTTGTACTGATAGAATGCTCGTCCAAATCGCTGAACATCGTTTTTATCCAACTAAAATCCACGTTGTTTGTTCCCTTCTCCAGTTTTTAGGTTGCAACGGTCAATATGTAGACATATCTTTATTTTATAGTCTGGAAAACGGATTAATGAAACGATAATTTCAAATGCTAGAATAATTTGTTCTATAAAAAAAGCCGGGATAAGTAATATATCCCGACTTTCAAAAGCATATTCTTTGCAATCATTTTTTATGATACAGTATTCAAAACATTTCGTAATTCACTAACGGATTTATGGAACTGTGCTCTTTCATCTTTTGTGATAGATAACTCGATTACTTCACGTACTCCATTCTCATCGACGATTGAAGGAACACCTGTAAAGATATCTTCTTCTCCATATTGACCAGTCAAATAAGCTGAAACTGGCAATACAGCTTGTTCATTGTTCAAAACAGCTTTGACGATACGTGCTGTACTCATCCCAATCCCATAGTAAGTGGCTTTCTTACGATCAATGATTTCATATGCAGCATTCTTTACTTTATCTGCAATGATCGTTAAATCAGCTTCTTCGAGGCGGTGATCTTTTTCAACAAATTCCATGATTGGTTTTCCACCGACTGTTGTATGTGACCATGCAGCTACCTCTGAATCCCCATGTTCACCTAAGATATACCCATGGACACTTCGTGGATCGATTTTTAATTTCAATGCGATTTCTTTTCTGAAACGAGTAGTATCTAGCGTAGTTCCAGTACCAATAACACGTGAAGTTGGTAATCCTGATTCTTTCCAAGCGATATAGGTCAAAATATCCACTGGGTTTGATGCCACAACTAATACCCCGTCAAATCCTGATCCCATGATTTGTTTGACAATGTCACGCATGATGACTGAATTTGTTTTAACAAGATCTAAACGAGTTTGTCCTGGTTTTTGGTTTACTCCTGCGGTGATAACGACTAGATCTGCATCTGAACATTCGCTGTAATCTCCTGACCAAACAGCGACATTTTCTTCTCCCCAAGCCATACCATCTAAAAGGTCCAATGCTTCCCCTTCTGCTTTTTCTTGGTTCACGTCGATTAGAACGAGTTCATTAGAAATTCCTTGGTTGATCATTGCATAAGCAATACTTGTCCCAACAAAACCAGTACCAACAATGACTACTTTTCTACTTGTTTTTTTCATGATATATAACACGCTCCCTTTCATCTCTTATGTTATTTTCATGAAAATTATAATGCCGACTATGTCATTTGTCAATATAATGAAAGTTATACTTACTATAATTTTTATTTATAGAAAAACTCAACTAGATTGTCTGGGTACGTTCCCAACTTCTTCTTTTCCCAGTATGTATCGCCTGTTCTTTACCAATAGTAGCATGCAGGTCTTCCATCGATGCTATTCTTTGAATCATTCCTTGCCTATTCTTTTTTGCATGAGTAATTCTAGCATGTAGAGAAGAATTTGAGGTTATAGTAAGATAGCTTGTATCGGTGGACATAGATCTAAGAGTTTCTTTACTGGAGTTACTTATCGAGCTATTGAAACTGCTCATTTCTTTTTGTTCTTTTAGTTTTTGATAAGTCTTCGTACGAAAGAATTTGTGGATCGGGTATATGAACTTTTTCACTGTTCTCTCCTCCTGTTGAATCGGTTATTTTATTAGGGCTTTTGTTTATTTTTTGCATTTTCGAGTAGTGTTTGTTCTTGTTGTCTATAAGCTTCTGCTAGTTGTTTTTTAAACTTTCGTTGATGTTTTCGGTGGCGTTGCCCTTTTAAATACTTCATAAAGGCACGAAGGATCACAATAAATAAGTACATAGCAAAAAAGGCTGAAAAACCATACCGCAGAATATAGAGGAAAAAGAAAGCATAGGATTCTGCTAGATGATTCATGGGTGGTAATCCATCTTGATAAAATAAGAATGCCAGAAGTAGATCCATTTATTTTCTCCTATAAGTAATAAAAAAGAGGCTGTATCGCTGTACTACCTCCCCTAGTTTAGTTACGTTTATCTGTATTTTTTGTATTGCCCTTGTTTTGTCGTCATTTTTCCTGATGATTTTTTATTTGCTGGTCCACTTGCTGTCATTTTTTTACTAAGTAACAGTGTGACAATAATGATTACTGCGAGTCCGCCTAAAATAAACACTAAATGATCGGATAAATAGTCAGAGAATCGTTTGAATAGATCAGTCTGTGCTACGACACCTGATTTGATTGTTTGTTGCCAAAAGGTTTCCATATAATGCCTCCTAGTTTGAGTTGAGAATAGTAATTTGGTTTCACATCTTAAAGCATAATATAAAAAGAAACCAAGCGACTAACACTTTTTTCTAAGTCAGGAAAAAGTGTTTTTTTTAATTTTGGTCATCATTTTTGAGGTCAAAAAACAATAGGATTTGTTAGTTCTAAGCAATATGGCACCGAATTGTATCCCTGACAGTAAAAAAGTCACAGACCCATTTTTTTGCTTCGGGGTCTGCGACTTCTATTGCTTTGATTTAAACGCTCTTTAAAGAAAGTATTACAAAATTAGTCTTTATGTTCTTTTTTTGAAGTCAATTCTTCAAATTTTTCTTTGACTTCATCTGTCAGTTTCTCTACTTCTTTTTCGAAACGATTAGGTTTTGTTGGTTCATCTTCTTCTACAGCATTTGATCCAGATAATGCTACTTCTTTTTCTTCGCCGGAGTTTGTACCAGATAATGCTTCTTGTTTTTCTTCTGTTTCGCCAGAATTTGTTCCAGCCAATGCTACTTCATCGTCTGATTTAGGTGCCATTGAACCTCTCAGACGTTTTCCCTTTTCCCCATTGTAATTTGTCATAGTTCTACCTCCTAGTCTTTCTTTTCTTTATAGTACATAAGAATAAAATAACTGTCAAAATATGTGAATAGAAAAGGGGTTCTTTTCTTGCTTTTTTAAAATCAGCAATCAGGATGGTTCTTTTTTTCTATAAAAAACAATCCGAAAAATCTGCGTAGCATTTGTAACATCTTAACTGATTTTATTTTTTTTGTGAACGGCAGAGAAAAGTTCTGTACATATCGCTATTTCTGCCTACAGACATTTTCATAGGATTTCGGAAATTCCAAAAAAAGAACGAACAATACAAAAAACGCATTGTTCGTTTTTCCTCCAATTTCTCAAACCTAAACGTTTTTTGTCTCGACCTCATTTTCTGTGTTTGATTGTGAGTATTAGAAATGTTCCCTTTTATTGCTGATTACGAAACAAAATGTGGCATCAGTGAGTGCTTTTTTCATTTTCCTGGATTTCTTTGATTCCTTCTTCCAAGATGTTCATTTGAAGCAAGGTTTCTTCGTCTTTTATGATTTTTTCTGCACCATTGATCAATGTTTCATAGATGCCTTCGTATACACGGCTGTAGTCACCAATCTCTGAAATGACTTTTTCTTCATGATAGGTTCCTTCGCCATCTATATAAGTCAAAGTGCCGTAGTGTTGAGGTAAATCGATCCCAAAGTCTTGATTGTCAGGCATATAGAACATTTTTAAATGTTCTTCCTGACGATCCTTCGTTTGTTTGACGAACATGCCTTTTTTTCCATAGACGACAAAACTAGGGCGCTCCTTGATTCGGAAATAACTGGATTTGACTGAAATTTTCATCGTACCATAATAAAAATCAAGGTCGAAATAATCATTCATACGTCCTTTACCCAATAATTGACGAACATCATAGTGGATCGTATCTGGTTCACCAAAGTAAGAAATGACTTGATCTACTGTATGACACGCATGGCCATAAAGATAACTATTCGCTGTTGAAAATTCAGTAGTATTTTCTGGGATTTCTGGTCTGAAATAATCATAATGCATTTCGATTTCTAAGATGTCACCAAGTTTTCCGCTTTCGATCACTTTTTGAACCGTGAGAAAATCGGAATCGAAGCGGCGATTTTGATAGCACTGGATGAATAGCCCTTTCTCCTTCGCTAACGCAAACAATTCTTTTGCTTCTTTTGACGTCTCTGCAAATGGTTTTTCGACTAATACGTTTTTGCCTTTTTCAAGAGCCATTTTTCCGTACTCATAGTGGAATTGACTAGGCGTAGTAATAACGACCAATTGAATCTCGGGATCATCCCAAAGATCAGATAGCTGATTTGTATATTCAATATCGTCAAATGTTTCCCAAACTGGTTTTGATGGGGAAAAGATTTTTTTGATCTTGATCTTATCGGTTAGTTTTCGTGAAAATGGCAGATGGTAACGATTGGTACTTTTTCCATTACCTAAATATGCGATTGTTAGCATAATTATCCCTCCTTAGTAGATACTGTCAGTATACAAGGAAATCGCAAGCGTTGGTTGTTTTCAGGACAAACAGGTAAAAATGTTCAGTAACTCAGGAAAATCTCTTCGCACGGTGACAAATATGTTTAATCGTACATTTTTGATTTGGATAGTCAAACACGTGGATTTTCAGTATGATAGAGTTGGAAGGTGATTGAAATGTTAATTGAAGATAAATTGATTCGCCAAGATACATTTACAACAACGGAGAAACGGATTGCTGATTATTTGCAAGCAAATTTTGAAGCTGCCGTCTATATGACTATCGAGGAACTAGCTAAAGCGACCTATACTTCTCATTCAGCCATCATTCGGCTATGTAAAAAATTAGGATTTACCGGTTTTAAAGAATTTCGCTTGGAATTAGGGCGTGAGGTCCATCAATTACTAGCGAAATTTGATCAAACGATCGATGCGAATTTCCCTTTCTCTGAGCAAGATGATGGAGCAACAATAGCGAAAAAAATGGCTGAATTATCGATTCAGGCTGTGAAGAAGGCACAGCTACAAATTGAAGATCAGCCATTAGATACAATTGCGGAAAAATTGACACAGGCGAAGCGGATTTTTGTCTTTGCCAAAGGAGATTCCCAGATCACTGCAAGGAAATTCCAAAATAAATTGGTCAAACTAAATAAGTTCTTGATCTTGGCTGAAGAATATAGTGATTCGTCTTGGAATGCTGCGAATCTAACTAAAGAAGATTGTGCTGTTTTTATTAGTTATAGTGGAAGAATCCACCACTATGAGAAAATCATGTCCTACTTGAAACATGTAGGGACACCCACCCTTCTTCTGACAGGAAACGAGCATTCTGAAATGGCAAAAAAAGCGAGCATGTGTCTCGTAATCTCTCAAGGCGAGTTGGTTTTTGTAAAAGTCGCTACTTTTTCTTCCCAGATTGCTTTTGATTATGTTTTAAATACGCTATATTCGATCATGTATGCCCAAAATTATACGGCGAATGTTTTAAACTTGAAAGAAAAGCAACAATTGATCCAAAATGGGTTATTAAAGGAGTACCGTCAATAAAAAACTAGCTCCCGCTTGTCTTAGAAGTGATAAAAACCACTTGCCAATCAGCAGGAGCTAGTTTTCGCTTTATTTTTGTTGCTCGTTTCTTTGGATCAACTGCGCAATCAGCGAACCTAAAAAATGATAGCCAAGTTGTGATGGATGTAATCCGTCTGATTGTAAATAGATCGTTGGATCAGTGAAAGAACGTTCATACTGATAGAAGTCGATAAACTCGCTAGCGGTTTGCTCCGCTACTTTTTTAGCTAGTTGGGTGTATTCCACTAGGATAACTGGATCTGTCTGAGTTTTAATCTTTTCATCTACATAACTTGGTCCTACTAAGATGATCCGACTGTCTTTAAAATGATCTATGATGTCCAACAGATTTTCTTGAAATGCTTTTTTGTTTTTACGATCGTTGATTGCATCATTGATGCCGATGTTCAAAACGACATAATCAGCGGTTAATTCTTGGTCAATCTGTGTCAATCGTTCCAAAGCACTAGTCGTAGAATCACCTCTTTTTCCTAGATTGGTTATAGTAAAATCTGGTAACCCTAACGCACGCAGCGTGTTCAAAATCTGCTGATCTAAGGCGTGTATGACTTCTCCTTCAAAAAGTCCTGCAGCGATGCTATCGCCAAATATAATGATTTTTTTCATTTGTGTCATCCCTTTTCTTTTATACACTTCAATCTTAGCACCCTACATAAAAAAGGAAAACTCTAAAGGGTAAAGTATAAAAAGATTTTATCCTTCGATCAAATTATCTGATCAATAGCTGTTAAGCACGATAGCAGACTCGGAATGTTTCACAATAGAGGATTTCTTTTTCCGTAAAGGTCAGCCCATAGGTATGAAACACCTCTTGAAAATAGTTCAGATGGGCATAGCGCCATTGCGCAAGACTACGATCGTCTTCACCCTCAAGGTAAGCAAAATCGGCTGGAACATCACAAAAAGCGATTTCGTCTACAGTTATTGTTTGGATGACTGCCTTGGGTTGGCTCTTGCCATCCAGGATGATACTGTATTCTTTTTCCTTGGGAAGTGGTTCATCGTCGTAGTCAAATAACTTTTTGGCAGAACAGGTTCCAGTCTTTTTCCCCTCCAACACTAAGGCAAGTAAACTATCTGCCATCGACGGATTGCTCCCGAAAGCCCATACCTCATATGTGCTGTCTTTAGCTTCAGGATGCATCGTTACAAATTTTTCCCATAATTCGAGTACTTCCATGTTAGTCTCCCATCTATTCCATGGTTTTATTCATAGAATCATTTGATGTAATAGATATAAGGTTCTTTTTTGGTTCTTTGAATGACTACTTTATTATTTTGTCGTTTCAATCGGAAATGTTTGTCTTTAGGATGTCTGATGGATGCGCGGATTCTCCCACCATTATCAAAAAGAATAGCATATTTTCCGCCTGATAGCATTTCATTCACTTGTCCTTCTTCATTTGGTGTCACGTTGATTTTCGAAGGCTTCTTTTTGTTCAAGCTTTGTATCGTAATTGACTGGATTGTTTCGTTTTGTAGTTGGAAAGACAAAGGATATTTAGTGTGACGAATCACTTGGTTCCCCCAGATACGATAGCCGAGATAAGTGATTAGTCCAACAATAAGTAAAAGTGTTCCAATCAATAGTAATAAAAAGAGCTGTTGCTGGTTTTGTACTTTTTTGGTTGCATTTTCTGCTTGTTCTGGAGAATAAGGGATCCGGTGTCCGCGAACCAATAGTCGATGGCTATTGATCATATAAGGCGTACAAGTCAAGAGTGTAACAAGATCCTTGTCCGGTTCGATTCTCAAATCGTCTGTATCTGTTGGTTCGACGGTCTTGATCTGATCGACTTGATATGCGTGGATACTTTTGTTGATTTCAATCAAGAAGGTATCTCCAAGTACTAATTTCGGTAAGTCAGTGAATAATTTTGCTTGGGGTAATCCTCTATGACTTGAAAGAACTGCGTGGGTGCTTTTCCCGCCTGTTGGATAGGAGGTACCTTCAAGCAATGATGCACCTTTTTCCAGAAGCACTGCACTAGTCTGATCAAAAATAGGTAACCGGACATTGATTTTAGGGATCGTCAAGATTCCCAACGTATGTTTTTGCAAATAGGTATCATCTGCTTTTTCTGGTTGCTCTTTTGTCTTTTCAAAAGGATCTGCTCCCGGGTTATTGCCTTCTTTTGCTAATTGTCGGTTTTTTTCTTCCATTTTCTTTTGGATTTGTGTCATCTTTTCTTTGTTTTCTGAGGCTGCTTGTTTCTGATAATGACTGATTACTTGTTGATCCAAATAATTATTCAACGCATCACTGACAAAAGGATAGGCTAATGCAAGAATACCTCCGAGTAACACTAGAAGCATGAGACAATCCCAGAATCTTCTCTTTTTCTTATTCATACTTCTCTCCTTTCGTTTATAAAAATCTGTAGCATGAAAAATCTCTTTTCTTTTATCTAAAAAATCCGAATAAATAACGGTAATAGAAGTATTCATTTCGTAAATAAGCCAGAAATCTCAAAAATTTGAAAAAACAAATTTCTTGATTTCTGGCTTATTTAGTGGAGTCTGGGACAAATCTAAAAATCAGTTTTGCTACAGACACTAATTCCGAATAAACGGTGTCCAAAAGTCAGGTTTTTCGAAATTTCCGAAAAACCTGACTTTTGTCTTGACTTCCTTTCAAGAATTCGATTAATAACTTTTTCTTCTTGTGAAGTAGATACCTGCAATTACAAGAAGTACCGCACCGATACCGATATAAAGGTAGATCCCTTTGCCACCAGTTGAAGGAAGTGTTCCTTTGTGTTTGTTAGGCACTTTTTCTGGTGAAACCAGTTCTCCAGTTGTTTGGTAAGATGAGTCGTTTACATCAAATGAGATGCGGTTCGTCAACGGTACATAATTTTCAGGTGCTTTTATTTCTTCAAGATAATACGTTCCGTATTTCAAACCAGTAACATCGATCAAACCATCTTTTTTCGTAGTGAAAACTGTTGCTTGATCTTTTGCCGTTGTCCAGCTGACTGCTTTTGTTTGAGGGTCGATCACTAAATAGTTTGCACTATCTGAATCTTGATCTCTGACAACGAATTCTGCATCAGCTAAAGGTTCATCAGCAGAAACATCTCCATCGATCTTAACAAACCGTTTTCCACCAGTTACGACATCCACTGTTGGTGGTGTTTTGTCTTCAGTGTGTCCATTGTCTACATTTGCTTCATTGGTAAATCCTTTTGTTGGATCAGCTTGTTCATTCAAATGCATGAAATAAGTGAATTTCAATGTAGCTCCTGGTGTCAAAGAAGGAATATAAGCTGGGTCCACTGCGACTGTAAAGCCGTTTCCTTGTTCTGTTACAGTATAGTGTGATTGATCGATGATCGTGTTGCCATCATATAAGACGTATCCAGTTTTACCAGTTGGTGTGTTACTGAAGGTCAAAGCAGCATCATGGGTATCGACTAAATTGAATTTAGTATATTTATTTGCTGTTCCTTCTTTATCGGCAATCCCTTGTGGAATATTGACAGAGATCTCATATTGGATATCTTCTCCGATAGCAACATCCTTTCCATCTAGTTGAGGCGTTGTTTTTTCAACGTGTGACGTATCATTTTTTATGGTTTTTTCAACAGGTGTTTGACTTTCTTCGATAATCTCAAATGGCGTTTTTGTTTGATTGTCGATCAACGCTGCGTTATCTGGTGCTTTGACTTCTTCCAAAATGTAAGAACCTACTTCTAGGCTATCTACTGTCAATTTCCCTTTATCTGTTGCCACTTCAGTGAAGTCTGTACTACCGATATCATAGGCGTTTCCAGTCACGAAATGTTTTGCAGCATTCTTATCCGTAGTCCAAGTGTAAAGGCCGTCTTTTACACCTTCGATATATTTCACTATGGCCCTTTCTGTTTTAGAAATAATGAATTCTGCGCCGTTCAATGCTTCATTTTCAGCTGTACCGATTTTTTTGACAACTAACGTACCGTCACTAGTTACTGTATTTTTAGGATAGACATGCACTGTGTTCAATTCTTCTGTCCCATATTTATAAGAACCGTCTGATTGTTTGATCATTTCATAAACTGGGAAAGCAATCACCATGTTTGTTGCTCGAATGACCCCAGCTTTTGGCTGTTCTTTGATGACGTATACGGCATCTTTTCCGTTTTGTGTTTTTGGTAAAGACAAAGTAAGATTTCCTGCTGCATCAGTTACACCTGTCGCAATTGGATTACCAGGCGTCAAAGACTGCACCGCTTGTTTCGCGTCATCTACTGATTCTCCATTGTTGCGGTGATCGTAAAACTCTGTTGTGACATCATAAACTGAAAATGTCACATCACCCAATCCTTGATAATGATCAAACTCGCTCATTTCTTTCCCTGTGTTTTGGATCAGCGGATCTGGTAGATCGGTCATTTTTTTCTTATGGATGATGACTTGTGCTGACGTGTCAGCTGCATAAACATCTGCCGCGCTAAACCAACTTGCTAGGATCGGAACGATCAACAATAATGCACTTATTACAATTCTCTTTTTCATTTTTTCACTCCTATTTTTCTTTTGATAAGCATACTTACAACGAATAAAATCATACCAAGCCCTACGACAAACCATAGTGTTCTTCGTTGTTCATTTGTTTTAGGCAAGAATCCTGTTCCCTTTTCTTTTTTATTTATAACTTTTAAAGGGGCTGTTTCTTTTCCAGATTGCTGATAGCTGTATTTGGTTACCTCGAAAGGAATCGGTGATTTATTTAGGATATACCCAACTGGTGATTGGACCTCTTCTAACTGATAGTTTCCATAAGCAAATCCAATGATCGAAAATTTCCCGTCTTTATCAGAAGTGACTGTAGTAGCTTCCTCACGTTTCGTTGTCCATGTAGTATGTCCACTTTTGCGAGATAGATAGTTTCCCTCACTATTTTTTACGATAAAGGTGGCACCAGCTAAACCTATTTGATTTTCGTTGGCTACTTTGATGAAATGTTTACCGCCTGTGTAGACAACAGCTTTGTCAATGTATGAAGAAGAACCAACGTCTAATTTTCCTTCATTATTGATTGCTTCATCTGGAATTGCTTTATCGTTCAAACACATCTGGTACGTGAGTTTGAGTGCTTTTCCAACGTATTTCTGTAAGAATGTAAGATCAAAATCGACCGTAAATCCATTTGATTCTGTGTGTAAGCGATAGCCTTCTGTCATTTTCTGGCCGTTGATAGAAAGACGGATTGTTTCAGGTAGAAGTGTCAACGCGGCATCTCCTTGATCGCTGATTTTGAACCTGCTGTAATCGAGAAGATTCACAGGTATAGTCGTATTCAATGAATAATTGATCTTGTCACCTATCGCAAAATCACGTTTGCCTTCTTCAACTTTTTTTTCAAAAGGTGGTGCTGGATAGGTATTTTCTTCATTTTTAGGATATAAATGAATGGTTGCCAATTCTTGGTTGTCTGCATCATTGATCGGTAGAGCAACAACAAGGTTGGCTGCTTTTTCTTTGACTATTTCTGGTGCTTTCACTTCTTCAAAGAGATAGACACTATCACGCCCTTGGTTGTCTTTGATTGGCAGTTGGAAATTAGCAATACCATCTTCATTTCCCACTGTCTGGGTCACTTGTTCTGCTATTCGGTTACCTGCGCTAGCACCTTGAACAGCAATTTTTTGTTGCGCGTCTTCCACGCTCATTCCGTCTCTTCTCAGTTGATAGAACGTATCAGTCACGTCATAAGCGGCGAAGGTCACATCATTCAATCCTCGATAGTTCTGTAAAAAAGTTTGCTCCTGTCCGGTGTTTAGTTGAGTCTCTGGTAATTTTCCATTTTCAAAAAGTAATTTATGCAGAGTGAATTGAACAGTGCGTGTTTCACTCTGTGCCTGGTTCTCCTTTGGGAAACTAAAGAGACAGAATGGAATCAAACAAAGAACGAGCCATTTTAGTTTTTTCATTTCATCACGCCCTTTCCGTGATTTCTCATGAAGAGATAAACACCTGAAAGACCTAGAGCAATAAGTCCTATTAGATAGATGCCAAGGCGGCCGGAGCCACCAGTTTCAGGTAGCGGTACTTTTGCTTGGTTCGTGACATCTAAGCTGATTTGATTATGTTGTTCTCCATCAACTAAGACATTCTTCACTGCAGTGCCATCAATCATGACTGTACCATTTTCTTGGATCACGACTTTCACACTCTGTTTCAGTCCTTGATAGCCTTCTGGCGTGTATGTTTCTGTCAAGATATACGTACCTGGCTGTAGATTTTCGAATAGGAAGGTGTCTGTTGGTTGTCCATCTTTTGGCAATTCGATATCCACACCATTACCTTGTAAACGAAATTTTGCTCCAGGTAATGCTTTTCCATTGTCTTCTTTTTTGTGAACGGTCAAGTCAAAGGGTTTTAAGTGATTTTCATGTGTTAATGTCCACTGATCTGCTGTTTCAACATTGTTTCCGTCATAGTGGATCTCCCCATATTTATCGATCGTAAACATATAGTTACCAGGAATCGTATCATAGCCTTCTGGTCCTTTGGTTTCTACGATTCGATATTCTCCAGGATCATTAGCGCTGAATAAGGCCAACCCGGCAGCATCTGTCTCTTTTGTGGCTATTGTCTGGTAGTTTCCTGTGCTTGTTTTTTTCTGTAAATCAAAAGTTGCCTTTGCTAGATTGACTTGTTTTCCTTCTTGGGTCGTATACTTGCGAATGCCTATTGGGATCTTTTTGAACTGATTCGTGACCGTAAGTGTAATCGTATTGTCTTTGATCGACGTGTCTTTATTATCAATGGTCACCTTTCCTTCATCGGATACCTTGATCGTCCAAGTCTGTTTCTGAGACAACTCATGACCTTGTGGGGCTTTTAGTTCGGTCAAAGTATAGGTTTCCCCTTTGTCTAACCGTGCGTTGTCTGGTAAAGAATAAGTGCCGTCATGGTTATCTTTCAGTGTTACATCAAGTGTCCCACCCTTCAATTGAAAAACAGCCCCTTCTAGAGGTTGTTCACCTGAAGATGATTGTTTGATTACTTTCAAGTTCAATGGTGTAAACTGTTTGATGTTTTTCCAAGTCGTGTTGTTCAGCATATCTGAGGTATAACCAGGCACATCAAGTTCCGCGATAGCTTGGTAAGTAAAATCTTTCCCTTGATTGTTGTACTTTGGTAAGAACAGGTTTTCTTGATAGCCAGCTCCGCTTGTTTCAGAAAGTTGGGTGACATCATTTCGTGTCCATGTATCCCCTGTGTCACTAGCTGGTTTATTCAATTGGACAAAGCCTGTTTGCCAACTGTTGGGATCAATCGTTTGGGTTCGTTTCACTTCATACGTTACATGATCTGGTCGACTACTTTTATCATGGTCGAATTCTTCCCATTGTTTCGTAAAGTTTAGTTTGACGCCAGGTGCTTTCGCTGAAGGAATACCAAATTCTGCTATCTCGCTTGAATCAGATAATGGTTGGAACGTTGTGGTGCCATTGATCTGATACCAATAATCCGGCTTGAAGTTTTTACTTTCTGTTTGGATACGTACTTGGTAATGGATTTGGATCTCTTGGTCTTTACCTAAATAGATTTGATTGCTTTTGATAGTCGTGCCATCCATTTGGATCGATGGTGTCACTGTCAGTTGTTTACTTCCTACACTTTTTACGCTTAACGTATTGGGTTGATACACAAATGGTTGAGCAATTGGATCTGTCACTGCCCCATTAGCGACTGTACCGGATATTTGGACCGCTTTTTTAGCTAAATAATCAGAAATATCTGATGCATGATCTGCAGATTCATAATAAAGTGTGCCATTTTGGTCACTTGAGACCATTTGTCTCATTTTGGCTTCTACTTGTGCTTTGGAAAGGTTCGCTTGATTGTCACTTTGCAACTGGATACCTAAGCCGTGGATCTCAATACCGCGTTGTTTCAGTGCCATTGCTTCACCGATCGTGGCGATGAATGTACTATTGATCGTTTTTCGATTGCCGTTTTGGTCATCAACATTATAGGTGGGAGAAATTCTAGAGGTGCTCCCAGAACCTTCCTCATTATTTGAAAATTCTGTACCATAATAGCTACCATCTGATTCTGTAAATACTTTTTGGTTTTTATATGAAAAAGTTGGCACACCATCAGTCAGCAAAACAATGACCTTTTTATGACCGTTCGGAGTAGAAAGCATAGTTCCGGCATCTCGCAATGCTTTTTGTGTGAATGTCCCTCCACTAGTACTGGAAGGTGTCACAGATTTCACTTGATCTTTGACTGAATCAAATGGCCCCATTGGAACAGAACCGTTATTGTAGCCATCGCTTGAATAGCCGATATAGCCCATGCTGATTTTATCTGTGATGCCGCTATTGCTTAATGTGTCTACGAAACGATTGACGCCATCACGGACTTCACCGATTCGATTGTTGTTATTCATACTGCCTGACCAGTCAACGACTAAGGCGATATCTAAAGGTGTTGTTTCTTTTTGGACATTCCCTCGGACATTCAAGTAAACATCAAAAAGCCCTGGAGTAGTTGTTTCTTCCGCAAATTTGCGAACAGCATAATCTGCTTCGTTACCTGTTCCGCCATATTCAATGTATGAATTGGTTTTATTTGTTGGGTCGCCATCCCATGTTTTTACACCATCCCATTGGTCACTGGCATTTCTATTTCCTTGATGATTCAAAACATCAGTGTTGCCCGCTGGCTGCCAACTAGCTGTTGGATAAGTTCCTTGAGCATCTGTTGTATAATCTGCGTGGATAGTTTGATTCACTCTTAGGGGTGTGCCATTTGCGGCTAGAGTTGGCAAACTGAAAGGTTTGACAGCTGGAGAGTGATTCGTTTCCTGTGAATCTGTTGCGGTCGTTTCCGTTGTGGCAGATTCTGTAGAAGAACTAGGTGCAGAATTGGCATCACTAGTTGTTGTTTTCGTTGCCTCTTCTCCTTGTGTTAACGGTGTAATTGGTATTTTTTTGTCATCTACCAAGAGTTCATTTGCTTTGTTTGTATATGATTTTTCGTCGATTTTTAAGGATAAACGAATAGACTGACGAATATGTGGCTCGATTTGCAACGTGATTCCTTGACTGTCTACATGGTACGAATAGCCCTCTTCTTTCGTAGGATCTGTGAGAGATAAATAATTCGTTCCTAGACCAATTGTTTTTTCTTGTTTTTCCGCCGTCTGATTATTTACATTTACTTCCAAATCCAAATAATGGCTGTTTTCATTCTCAGTTGTGATTTTAGCTGATGCTATATCAAAGACAGTTGATACTTCAGCCATCGCAGCAACAGGAATAAAATAAGAGAAAACTAATGAAAATAGCACACAAATTATCCCTAACCTCTTTTTTAAAGTAATCGTTCTTCCCCTCCTAATTTAATTTTTCATCTACTCCAATGTAAAAACGATGAGATTAAAATAAATAATTGCTCTTATTTTTTATTTATTATAATCTGATAGTTATTATACGAATGGTTCAAAAGATAATCACACCAATTTTCAGACTGGGTAGTTTCATTTGTGGAATTGATTCCTCTATTCGATGGGAGTTTGATTATATAAAAGGGTTGAGGGAGAAAACTTATGATCAGGTTGTTGGAAGAAAACTATAGAAAAATGGAGCAAATCATCCGAGTGTTGTCCATTTCTGACCAGTGGATGACAAAAAAAGAACTTGCAAAAGAAATTGGAAGCTCTGAGTCAACATTTATTCGTTATATCGAAGAGATCAAAATTCGTTGGGGAACGAAAGTGACGATCGAAACATCAAGGAAATTAGGCTATCGGATCGAACATTTTAATGCAGCAATTTACCTAGATGTTTTGATGGATATGGCACAAAGCTCAACGAACAGCCAGTTGCTACATGAGATCATCATGAATCCTGGCCAAACGATCGAATACTATTGCGAGACCCTCTCAATCAGTCGCTCTTCGTTTACGCGCAAGCTAAAACGCTGTAATGAGATCTTAGAGTCTTATTTATTGAAAATCATTGTTGATCAAGGTTTTCAATTAACCAGTCAAAAAAGCGAGATCCAATTGAGAATATTTGTTACCTTTTTCTTTTTAAATTTTTATGGACGTCATGAACTTCCCTATACGATCGATAAAGCGGTGGTCAAAGACATTATGGAAAGAAATCACTGCCAAATAAGCTTATGTGGTCAAGGGAGTACGTATGAACAGTCTTTTTATATTATGTATTTCATGGTGCATCTAATGCGGGAAACACAAGGATTTTACTTGGATCATATGCCATCTAAGGATTTGCGAAACATGCATGAATTGAAGAATAAGGACTATCTACTTTTAAAAAAAGAATTAACTAATCTGAATTATGATAGTTATGAAAAAGTTATAGATTATTTTACTCGTTCTATTTTTCAACAGTTCTCTTTTTCAGAGCAAAAAGATATCAGAGATAAAATACAGAGAAATTTACAAATTTGTGTATTTTCAAAAACGGCTTAGTGGGATTCAGACAATCTGGATTTCATCGTTCACTTATTGACTAACATTTATTTTTTTTCTCGTCTGTTTCCTTTTGACACGACACATCTGACGTATCGTGCCACTTTTTTTGCGGAACAAATAAGAGTCAAACACACACCACTTTATGCACGCTTACGGGCAGAATTACAGTTTTTTTCTACCTTGTTGGATACCGATTTCTTGAATTATTTATCGAGTTATGTTTTTTGGATGTTAGTCATTAATCCAGATGCGAATCAGTCATTAGTCACAAAGCGGATATTGGTCGTTAGTGACCTAGGCATACAACATAGTCGTTATGTTGAGTCTTACGTTAGCGATGTCTTGGCTGTACATCGCGTGCGCTCGATCACAGATGCAATCACAGATGAACAATTAAAGTCATTTGATCTGACAAACTATGATCTGGTCGTGTCGAACCAGCCCATTACCAATACACAAGTACCAAGCTTATTGATTGATGATAGTATTTCATTCAGTGATGAAGATGATTTGATCAATCTATTTGGATTATGACATTCTTTCATATTTTTCAATCTTCAGATTATTTCCTAACGTAGAACACTAGTAGCAATAAACAAATTATTTTTCACAAAAAAGGCGGAAGATTTTGAGAACAACGCAAACTGTTTTCAGAATCTTCCGTCTTACTTTTATTGTATTAAGTTATTTAATTCCTGATTCTAGCCACTTTCTTTTGAAACGGAATTCTTGGATCAATTGGTCTTTGCTCCACCGATTTGCGATAAAATCAGTTAGCGTATCCATTGTTAGGTCCATCGTGAAGTAAAGAAAACTCAAGGCCTCATCTTTGGAGTCAATTGCAAAGTGATTGGCTGCCAATAAGCTGTACCATTCCTTCAACATGGATGAATCATCCGGGATATTCCTTCTTCGGTGGTTATTTAAATCGGTGCTTTCGGTCAATAATTTGATTGTTTGCCAGTAATTGCTCCCAGGCTTCAATGTAGCACACCACCCAAGATAATTTTCGATCCCAAGAAAAAAATCTTGGCTATCTTTCTCGATATACTGTAGGATATCTCGGTGGATCTGTGCGGAAAAATAGGAGATAGTAAAACGATAGGCATCTTCTAGGTCTTCGAAATACTTATAAAATGCCCCTCTAGACATTCCTATTCCTGAAACGATAGCAGAGACTTTGACTTGACTGATATGCTGTTCTGAAAAGTTCTTTAGTAAGACGTTGATGATCGCTTGTCGCTTTTCTTCAGCCAAGTTTAGAAAGGTTTCTTTAGGCATTAGCTAACTCCTTTCGTTATTTTATGTCTGCCATGTCTTCTTCCACCAAGTAGCCATCTTTCATGCGATACACACGGTCGCTCCATTTGATCATTCGCGCATCATGGGTGACCATAACAGTGGCCTTTTGTTTTTCATGCGCTTCTTTCACCAATAATTTCACCACTTCGTATGCATGGTCAGTATCAAGGCTTGCAGTTGGTTCATCTGCTAAGATCAGGCTAGGATCATTGAACAGTGCCTTAGCAATTGCTACACGTTGTCTTTCTCCACCAGATAAGTCTTTTGGATAGCTGTCTTTCAATTCATAGATATCCAGCGATTTCAGCAACTCATCGATCGTTGTTTCTGCTTTCTTTTGATGGCTGACCTTATCTACTAGATAAAACTGTTCTTTGACTTTTAAAAAGGGAATCAGATTGGAGCTTTGAAGGATGAACCCAATTTCTTTAAAACGGAGATCCGCCCGTTTCTTCTCTGATAGATTCAAAAACGATTGTCCGTTAATCGTGATCTCTCCTGATGTTGGATTCTGCAATCCACCCGAAATCGTCAAGAAGGTACTTTTCCCTGATCCAGAAGGTCCGATGATGCTGACAAATTCTCCTTGCTTCACTATAAAGTTGATGTCTTTCAAAGCGGTTACTTCCGTGTGCCCTTTGCCAAATTTTTTGACAATATTTTTCATCGTTAAAATATCTTTCATCTTCTTATCCTCCTATTGCCGTGATTGGATCAACTTTTGCAATGGTCCGAACGGAAAATACGCCGCCGAGCATAGCAACTACGATCAAAACTCCACTATATAGTAGCCATTGATTCCAGAAGATCGCAAATGGCATCGCACTTGGCAAGATCAAACTAGTAAGATAAGCAAATGCTACTGCTAAGACCACACCGATGACCCCTACAATAAATGATTGAGCAATCAATGATTTTGCAATAAAAGCATTGCGGATACCTTGTGCCTTCATCACGCCAAAAATTGCTGTCTTTTGTAAAGTGATCACGTACATAAAGATCCCTACAACTGCTGCAACGACTAAGAATAGGAAATAAACCATTGCGTTAAGTGTCATATTCTGTGCAGAGTACCCAGGTAAACTGTCGATAAATTCTGGGATCGCTAATTTTTGGAGCGTTTTAGACGCAGCATCCTGATTGATCGTAGCCTTTTCTTTTGTCACGATGGCATTGATTGGTGCCTGACTTTCAGAAGCAAATGGCTGATCACCAAATTTCAGGTGGGTCCAAGTGGCTAAATTTGTATAAATCACTGGAGAAACAGTATAGTACGTTTCTGGGAAAATCCCAACGATCGTTAATTCCTGATCATAACTGCCAATTTTCAATTTATCTCCAGCCTTATACGTATCTTCCGCCAGATTTTGAGAAATAATAATTTCATTTTCTTTGGTAAACATCTGACCTTTTGTTATTTTTGGAAGTAAAAATGCATCATTCGTCGTTCCGAAAACAGCGACATTTTCTTTGTTTTTCCCTTTCACTGCCCCACTATATAAGCCAATCGGTGCTTTTTCTTTTGCATCGACGTGTTCAAGATCCCCTCTGGTCAATTGTGAAGCGGCAAATACTTGATTGGCATCTTCTGATAAGACGATTTCTTGGGCACCCCAATCATCGATGGCTTTTTTGAATTCTTCGGCAAGTCCACTCGCCAGTCCTGACAGCATGAAAACGACGTACGCGATCAAAAACATAATGCCGATGATCAGACCATAGCGTAATTTCGCATACCGCATTTCTTTCATTGCTAAAAACATCTTTCTTCCTCCTCTAACCAATTTCTTTCAAGTGACAAATTGTCACTACAGATGAAAGTATATCCCTCGAGTGACATTTTGTCACTTGATATATTCTGAAAAAGATAAATTTTTTAGTTTTTCTCTTTTTTGAAGCCTTTCCTCCACATTTTCTGATTTCCTCCTCTTAGTCAAATAGAGTAAGATCAGAACGAATAGAAGGCATTTTATCGAATATTTATAGAAATAACGGGCTTTAAGTTTTTTTTATGGTATCCATGATAAACTTGAGAAGACCAACTATAATGAGGTGGACGAATGATAAAATTACTAATAGTCGAAGATGATCATGTATTATCTGACAACATCAAAGAAATTCTTTCAGGTATTGGCGATATCACACAAGTATATGATGGCAGTGAGGGACTTTATGAATTAGAAAGTGGCGTCTATGATCTAGCTATCCTTGATTTGATGATGCCTGAAATGGATGGTTACGAAGTATTAGCACTTGCCAGAAAGGCAAAAATAACGACCCCAGTTTTGATTTTGACTGCTAAAGATGGCTTAGAAGATAAGATCCAAGGCTTTGAACGCGGCGCAGACGATTATTTGACTAAACCTTTTTACCGTGAAGAGTTGCTCATGCGGACCAAAGCTCTACTAAAACGGTCGTTAGGCCTCTTCGACGAAAATACGTTTGAATACAAAGGAATGATTTGTGATCTACACAAAAATACTGTTACTTTTGCTGAAACGGTTTTGCCGATCCAAGGAAAAGAATTTGAACTACTTGTTTACTTTTTACAAAACCAGCGAATCATTCTTACCAAAGAACAAATCTTTGACCGAATCTGGGGATTTGATTCGGATACGACGATCACTGTCGTCGAGGTCTACATGAGTAATTTACGTAAACATCTGCGTCAGACAGGACTCGATAAAGAAATCAGAACATTACGGAATGTCGGTTATATCATGCAAGGAGAGTGATTTGATGAACGGGAGTATCTCTCGAAAACAGCGTAGGCGCTTTTTTTTAGCCAACGTCACAGCTTTTGCCCTGATTTTCTTTTTATTAGGTTTGATCACGCTCCAAGTCTTGAACCAATCCGCTTATCGAGAAACGGATCTTTCACTGGAAAAAATAGAGCCCGACTCTCGAATGGTCCAGCTTGAAATTGCCCGTTATCAACAAGGCAATCCTTTTTTGAATGTCTCCCCTCCTGGACAGGAAAATTCGTCGCAGCAATTAGGACCTATAGGGGATCGTTTCAACACACAGATCGTTCTCTGGTCTGCTTCTGGTGACATCCTAAATAAAGATGCTATAGGGGGACGATTCAACCAGCTGGAAGAATTGAAGCTCGACACGAAAAATCTCGGTACGATCCAGTCCATCGAACTAAAATCAGAAGGTTCGGAAGCACCGTTATCTTTTCGTTCAGTGACCCAAAAAGCGAGTTCAGATCAAGGAGAAGTAGCCTATATCCAAGTGCTCTCCAATACGAATCAGATCAAGAATTCACTCGCTAATTTTCGAACGATCATGATTGCTTGCATGGTGTTTTTTTGGCTGATCTCGATCGCTATCAGTTATTACTTATCAAATTTAAGTATGCGCCCTATCTTGGCATCATGGCGCCGTCAAAAAGAATTCGTAGAAAATGCTTCCCACGAATTAAGAACACCTTTGACGATCATTCAAAATAGTTTAGAACATCTTTTTACGAAGCCAGATCACACGATCCTAGATGAATCGGAAAGTATTGCGCAAGCACTTGCTGAAACACGGCGACTTACAGGACTAACCTCTGATCTATTGACGATTGCACGAAATGACTCAGATGAACGAACGATTGACAAAACGGTGATCCAGTCGACAACATTTTTAACCGAACTAATCAAACCATTTGCAGAAATGGCAAAAATCGATGAAAAAAGTTTCACCTGTGAGTTAGGTAAAGATGCAAACGTGCAAGTGGATGCTAAAAAGATCCATCAGGTACTAGTGATCCTTTTAGACAATGCGCTAAAATATACACAAGCTGGCGATCAGATCATCCTTACTTCCAGTACGACACACAAAGACTGGACGATCCATGTGATCAATACTGGTCCTTCTATCAGCAATCAAGAGAAACAACGGATCTTTGAACGTTTCTACCGAGAAGATCACTCGCGGTCTAAAGGAACTGGTGGATACGGACTGGGCCTTGCTATTGCTAAACAGATCGTTGAACAACACCAAGGTGAACTGACAGTAGCAGATCATCAGCCGCGTGGAGTCGATTTTAAAGTTCAGATTCCCATCAAATAACCCGATTTCTATTCGTACAGAGCCAACGAGCGGTGGACAAAAGTGTTTCTTACTTTTGTCCACCGCTCGTTTTTTTTTGAAATTTCCGAAAAACCTGAATTTTTATTTATTTTTTGGCAGAATTGAGATTTAAACTAGTAAGCTTACAAATGACTTAAGTCTTTTATAACTGGGGAAAAAAGTAAAAATAAGGTACAATATTACTAAAGAAACGGAGGTGTTTTCATGGATCAGAAAACAAGAAAAAATATTCAAGAAAAGCTAAAAAAACGTACGATGCAGCTGCCTCCTATCTTCCAGGAATTTTTAAAGGAAAATCAAAAGACGTTGTCATTGAGCAGCCGTTATGAATACGCAAAAGACTTCCATTTATTTTCAGATTACTTAAGAGATACCTATGCAGAAGATGGGACCGATCAGCTGATCATTCATTTAGAAAAAAGGGACTATTTGAATTTTTTACAAAAAGTCTATCGCCATACTCGTTCTTTCCATACAACCGCTGAACAAGAAACGAATCAGCAATTCAAAAACGGTTATTATGGATTATCTAGAAAACAATATTCTTTGAATCATTTTCTTCGTTATCTTTATCAAACAGGTCGATTAAAAAAAGAGATCTCACTTTTGGGTGAAACCTTGCCTGAAACGACATCAGCCGCACCGCGATATGTGGATGCTTCATTACTTGAGAACTTCGATACCTTATTTATTCCTAAAAAGGGGTTTAAAACAACAAGAGAAGCGAGTTTTGAAGAAAAAAATCGTCCAAGGAATCTAGCGATTTTAGCTGTTCTCTTTTATTGCGGACTAAAAATCCACGAAATTGTCGAATTAAAAAGAAAAAACATCGAATTGAATAAACAAATGATCTACATCGATCGAAAGGTAAATCGGCTAGACAAAGCAGTTATTCCCAATGAAGCCCTACCTTACCTCACCCATTATCTTGAACTTACTGAAAAAGATACAACAGCCGAATTATTTGTCTTTCGTTCCTCTCATGATCAGCAGATCTCTCCACGAACGATACGACAAATCTTAAGTAAAGTTACAATAGCCAACAACCTATCGCCTGAGTTATGCAGAAAAACCTTTGGCTATTTCGTTGGGCTTTATTTGGATGATTTAGATACTGTCAATTATTTATATGGAAATCGTTACCTTGATCCTCATTCCTTTGAAGAGATCAGTGAAAAAATGCGGGAGTTTTCGTATAGAGAATTTGCGAAAGAAGCACGGAGGAACAATCACTCCCTAATGATATAGATATATGTTCGATCAAAAATTCGTCACCGCATGAGTAGTTGGCGAATTTTTGATCGTTATCCTTTCTGAACACTTATCCCGATATCAGTGATTTTTTCTAATTCTTCGACGGTCAAATAAGCCCCAGTTTTTATAATTTCATCATCAATGACCACAATCGGTAAACTTTCGAGATCTTTTGTTTCCAACAAAGAAAGAATTTTAGGATTACTAATAAAAGGCAAGATAGAGTCATTTAAAAAATATAGATTCGTTTCTATCTGTTTACTTTTTGTCCGATTATAAAATTCCTTTAACATCGTATCCTCGTGTAATGATTGAAAAACAAAAAGATTTTCATCATTGTTTCTATTTAAAGCATAGTAAGAAATAATCATTTTGTCTATCCTCCTGCCGTATAAGAAACTGTTCCTACATAAAATATGTCATAAACTTGCATAGCTAATTTCACACTGTAATACTGCCTCTTTCCAGTTGAAGTACATTCCCCCACCTGTTGTCTTTGATACCTCACCTGATTGTTCGACAACTGCGCTAGCTTTAACCATATTTCCAGAAATCCCAATGCCAATAAGAAAAACTACCAAAATAAAAATAGACTAAAAAATTTTTCATCGCTTTTCCCTCTTGCTTTTTTTAAAGAAAGCGCCCTTTCAATTTTACTATATATCTTATTCTAAAAATGTATACTGTTATCTCGAGAACAAACGTTATTTTTAGTTCGATTTTTGATCCTTCTTAGGCTTGTATTTTGCTACATATATTTTGATTCTCCCTCCTTTAATAACTCCCCTAAGATACTCTCGCAATCTCGCCAATTGCAATAAACATCTTGAACATTTTAAGCTTTGCACACTCTGAAAATTTATTATAGTACATATGTACAGGATTAAACTTCTGACAAAAAATTCACAAAGTTATCTATTTTTTGTTTGGTATTTATGCTAAGATTGTAGCTGTATTTGGAAAGTAAGTGATTATTTTCACATAATGAATTTGCTTTCCATCTTGTATACTAAAGAAAAATGGAGTGTGACCTATGGAAACTGTTGCTTATTCACCACTAAATCTTTTTTCAAATTTTCAAGACGCAGCAAATCAAACACCAGATGCTGCAATCATCTTTGATCAGCCCCTTTCCGCTTTTCCCGAACTTGGTTTTAAAAGCACTTACAGCGACACCTGTGCTCGCGTATTGACTCGTGCATATCAATTGGCTTCTCTTGGAGTTGGTCTTGGGGATAAGATCATGATCTATAAAAGTTCTGCTTTCGACACTTATTTACTTGCTGTTGCTTCTGCTTATTTAGGTGCGATACCTGTAATGACTTCGTACCATTTACCAACGGCGACAATGGAAGTCTTTGTTGATCGTTTAGAAGATCCTTTTATCTTATTCGATGAAGAAACAGCCGGACGTGTCGCGGGTATCACGAATGGAACAAAAGCAAAGCAAATCTCTGTTACTCAATTACTGGAACAATCTGCTGAGCCAGTAGAACAAAAACAATTACCTGATGACGAGATTTCTTACATGACCCATACTTCAGGAACTACGGGTATTCCTAAATTGATCTGCCATTCAGCTAATTCAATGGGCTGGCGAACAACATGGCAAAAAACAGTCTTCACTAAAATTGCAGAAAAAAAATTAGTGGCTTTTCATATCTCCCCTGTTCATTCTCGTTTCAATATCGGGATTTCTTCTTTGATGGCTATGGGCTTCCCAATGATGCCTTTGGCGAATCCTCAAGGTGAACATGTGGTATCGATGTTACAAAAATATCCACCGATTGCTTTAGAAACGCATCCAAACAATTTTGTTCAATGGAGTTTTACCGCAAAAGAACATCCTGAAGCATTTGCTGGTATAAGATACTACCACTCTACTTTTGATGCAATCAATAATCAAACGATGGAATCATTCCTGAATACTTCTGATACGAAGGATGCTCTATTCTTACAAGTCTATGGCCAAAGCGAATGTGGACCGATGATCCTTAAAGCGCATACACTTGAAAGCTTACAGACAAGTAACGCCAGAGATATGGGTGTGGGGTTAGGAGAGTTGACAAAAGCGCGTATCACAGATGAAAGTGGCGAAGTTGTCCCTGTAAATACGGATGGACATATCCAGCTTTTATCTAAAGGCCGGGCGTTGACCTACTATAAAGAAGACCAACGTTTCCAAGAAAATGTTTATGGCGCTTGGTGGGATAGCGGAGATTATGGCAGTATGGATGAAAATGGCCATTTATACTTAAAAGACCGGCAAGTCGATTTGATCGATACGATCAATAGCAATCTAGCCATTGAAGATTTTTTACTTGATTCCCTAGACTTTCTAGCAGAAGTTGTGATCGTACGGGATAAAGAAAATGCACCACAACCTATCATCGCTTTAGCACCAAAACAAGCAATGGATTGGGATCGTTGGTGGAATCAAGTACATGAGTTGCCACGTTTAAATAAACCAATCATCATGGACTATGACGAAATTCCTCGGACAGCGACAATGAAAGTCCAACGGTTGCAAATCGAAAAAGACTTGAAAGCACAATAAAAGAAACAAAGATCAAAAAAGAAGTTATACCAGAAGTGATCCGCTTCTAGGTATAACTTCTTTTCTTGTTGGTACATATAGTTTGTTACTATTGAAAAACTCACATATGGGTAATATCCTCTTCTGGCTCTACTCTTTTTTTTCCTGAGTCTTGCTTTTCGATCGGCCTTCTATCCCTATGTTCTGCCTCCATTAGTATGGCTCTTAAGGGTCTTCTATCAGTAGTTGGGTATTTCCATTCTGAAAGGATATAATTTAAATTGTTATAGGTATGTAGATCTTCTTCATCTGAGCGAATGGCTATCATTTGTTTTCCTTTTTTTGTTAACGGGCTGGTTGTTCCACAGAGGGCTTTCAGTTTCTTTTCCGCTTGCATCTTTTTATAATTGTATTCTATGTCCCCATTACCATAAGAAAAAATTTCTAACGCTGTTTCAAGTTCCTTTTTTTCACGATAAAGCATGACTGCCTCGCCCTTATATTGCTTGATTTGCCACATTTTTTGCTCTAGTGAGTCTTTATTTTTTTCTAGGATGTCATCCAAGAATGGCTTGAGGCCCAAATAGGGATGTTTTTTTACTTGCTGAATCAAGTCGTCAAAACCTTGAAAATTCTTCTTGAATTTTGAATAGGCTACTGGCTTTAATTCTTGTTTAAGTTCAGCTATTTGTGATTTTATTTGTTTCTCGTTCTTTTGAAGCTGCTTGAGTGTAGAGTCTCTTAACTCTGTGTATCCCCTTCTTTCGTTTAGCAGCAGCCGAAGTAGATCATCCATATAGCGCATATCATTAAAATAAAGCTGGTGATGAGTATTAGGTCTCCTGAACCACTTCCATCTGGTGGAATCTTTATCGTAAGTTGGATGGTACTTCATATTGTCATTAAAATAGTTGATGATGTGCTTCTGGATTTTTGATCGCACTTCTGGAACTGACAGTAGTTCCTTATCGATGTTCAAACAGTCATCATAAAGATTTTGATAGGTACGAGCCAACAGAGCAAAGTCTTTTTCGAGTGGAACAAGTTTAGGATTTTCATTGTTGATACATGCAACCAATAGATTCTCTTGAAGTGTTTCATCGGTTATTTTTGTGAATTTGTGGTTTTTTATATATCTAGAGTAAGTGTCTATTTCTTTTTTATAATGTTTGTCTTGGTAATGCACCCAAGTGTCATTTCTAGGGATCAATGTCACCGGTTTTGGTTCAATACCACTATTTCTAACCGAATGATCTTCTTTAGATTTGTTGGCGGTTGAGCTTAATTTTGTTCGTCCAGTCTTAGTAAATGGGCGACTGGTTCCGCAGAGTGCTCTTAGCTCCTCTTCTTTTTTCTGCTTTTCTCCGATAATCTCCTTCACTTCGACAGATTTTTTTACGTATTTTTCTTTAAAAGGATAACCTGAGAATTTAGCTTCGATTGCTATCAGCTCCGAATAGACCTTTCTGATTTTTTTCAACTCATCATCCATACGGTTTATTTCGTTTGGGATATCCTGTCTATCTATACCCGCTATATATGAATCAAGTTGAATGTCCGACTTTGCTTGAAGTTTTTCTACTAGTGCTGTCAGTTCTTCTGTTGATGATCGGGCTTTCAGCTTTCGATAAGCCTTTCGTGTGAGCTGTGGTTTTATTTCTTGCGTTTTTTCTTTGAGATTTTGATACTCTCTTTCCAGAGCTTTTAGTGTAGTATACCGCAATAAGCTATCATTAGAATACAGTATAGATGCCATAAGGAAATCCCTCCTTTTCGATTTGATTTGTTGAGGATTATAATCTCAGCGATTTTTTCTGTTTTTCGAAATGATTCTTCTCTTTTTCATCCAGTTAATCGAGACTAGTCAGAGGTTTCTACACTCCAATAGCATGTTTTAACTACTAGACATATCATATATGGGTAATCATCGTTTCTGGTTCTGTCCTTCTTCTGCCTATATCCTTACTCTTAGAAACATTTTTTCGCTTCTCTTTCGCTTGGTCCATCCTATCTTTGAGGAGCTTCGTATTAGTAGCGGATAAATTTGGCTCTGAAAAGACATGAGGTGATTTGTTCTGTTCCTCTTTTGAGCGGAAGTACATCATTTGTTTTCCTTTGTCTGTAAATGGGCTGATTGTTCCACAGAGAGTTTTCAGTCTCATTTCTACTTGCGTCTTTTCAGTTTTCACCAGATTGTATTCATCAGAGCTTTTGTTATAAGGAAAAGTGTTTAGTGTTTTTTCAAGTTCCTTTTTTTCACGATAGAGCCTAATTGCCTCGTCCCTATAGTTATTGATCTGTGCTATTTTTGGCACTAATGCATCTTTGTTTTTTTCTAGGAGATCATTTGAGAATTTTTTAAGCCCTTGATATGGATGTTTGTCTACTTGTTTGATCAAGTCACCAAATCCTTGGAAATTTTCTTTGAATTTTGAATAGGCTGTTGGTGTAAGTTGCTGTTCAAGTTCATTTGTCTGAGCATTTATTTGTTTCTCGTATTCTTTAAGAAAATTGAGCGCGGTGTTTCTCACATTTTTATACTCGGTTCTCTCATCTTTCACAAATTTACGTAGCTGATCAATATAATAATTGTAACTATAAAGATTAGTTGAAGAATGCAAGTCTTCGATCCACCACACCTTATGGGGATATTTTATCAGTTGCTCATTAAAATAGTTGATGATATGGCTTTGGATTTTAGAACGTATCTCTGGAGTCGACACAAAATCCTTATCGATTTTTATGCAGAGATTATAGAGTTTTTGATAGGTTCGAGCCATCAAAGAAAACTCTTTTTCGAGTGGAATAAGTTTAGGATTTTTATTATTGATACATGCGCCTAATAGTGTTTCTTTAAGAGAGTCATCGGTTATTTTTGTAAATCTATGGTTATTTACATATTTAGAGTAAGAATCTATTTCTTTTTTATAATGCTTGTCTTGATGTTTCGCCCATATGTCATCGCTAGAGATTAATTTCAAAATTCTTGGTCTAATAATTTTTTTAAATGGAACAACTTCTTTTGCGTTTTTAGTGATTACGTTCAAATTCGCTCGTCCAGTTCTAGTAAATGGGCGACTGGTTCCGCAGAGAGCTCTTAGTTCTTCTTCTTTTTTCTGTTTATCCCAGATTGTTTTCTTAACTTCGGTAGACTTTTTTCCGTATTTTTCTTTAAAAGGGTAATCAGATAAATTAGTTTCGAGTGCTTGCAGTTCTAAATAGACCTTTTTGATTTTTTTCAATTCATCATCCATACGATTTATTTCGTTTGAGATATCCTGTCTATTTATATTCTTAATATATTGAACAAGTTGTGTATCTGATCTTGTTTGAAGATTTTTTAATAGATTGGACAGCTCTTTTTTTACTGATCGATTTTTCAGCGTTCGATAAGCCGTTCGCGTGAGCAATGGTTTTATCTCTACCACTATTTCTTTAAAACTTTGATAATCGCTTTCAATCGCTTTTATTGTAGCGTAACGTAATAAGTTCTCATTAGAATATGTTACATATGACATAAGTAAATTCCTCCTTCTTTTGTTAAAATAAGTATTATCCACACTAGTTTTTATCCAACACATCACTACTCCGTTATTTTTAACCTCTTCTCTTTGATTAAGCAGATATTGTTACATAAAGTATAGTTGACGTTTGAAATAGAACTGAATCTTTTTTCTTCTATTTTTGAAAAAAATATTCTCCTCTTTCAATAGTTAATATGAGTGTAAGGTATGAAGCAAAATCTTTACTTCGTACGGAAACCATGCATCTAAAATTGGCTGACTTAAATATCCTCCAATTGGCTGTTTTCTTCTGCTTTCAATTTAGGTATACTGACCCTTGTGAAGTGGAGGGAAACGAATGAAAAAGATATTGACGATTGGCGGATCGGATCCCTTTGCGGGTGGCGGAATCCAATCTGATCTAAAAACGTTTGAGAACTATCATCAGTTCGGAATGAGCGCACTTACTTGCGTAGGGATGTTAAATAACGAAAGTGATTTTATTTTGCAAAATGTTTCGCCTGAATGGTTGGAGCAACAACTTTTTTCAATCGATCAGATGGTTAATCTAGATGGAATAAAGATCGGCCTCCTAAATTCTATGGCAGCAATCGATGTTGTGACAGAATTTGTAAAGAGACAGACAGATATCCCCATCGTTCTTGATCCGGTTTTGGCTTTCAAGGAAACAGATGATCTAGCTCAAGATACGTATAGTAAACATTTAGTTGATCACTTATTCCCGTTGGCGGATGTTGTTACACCAAATTTAAAAGAGGCTGCCTTGCTTACCGGTAAAAACGATTCATTCCAACTAGAGGAAATACGAAAAATGGCCAAAGAAATATATTCATTTGGCAGTCGATCGGTGATAGTCAAAGGAGGCGCTGGTGTATTTGGTGAAGATGCAGTTGATGTATTATATAGTGAAGCGGGATTCGAAAGTTTCCACTTGAAAAAAAGACCTTCAATAACTGTTAACGGTGCTGGCTGTACTTTCTCTTCTGCTATAACAGCTAATCTTGCGAATGGCACTTCCCTTTCTAAGTCAGTCGCTAATAGTAAAAAATACGTGTACCAATGCATTATAAACGGCGTCATGATGAATGATGGCACAGGAAGTGTCTGGTCAGGTGGCGAAATGAAGGAGGATGATTGGATTGACTACTAAACACATAACGATTTATGCTTTGATGATTGCTTTAACTGTGGCACTTTCACTGACAGTATTGATTCCAGTACCAGCAACAAACGGATTTGTTACTCTTTGTGAAGCGGGAATCTACACGACTGCTTCCCTATTCGGTCCGCTCGGCGGTCTGACTGTGGGTGCAGCCAGTGGACTCTTGATCGACTTGATCTCAGGTTATCCTCAGTGGGCTATTTTTTCTTTTTTGATCCATGGTCTTCAAGGCTTGATAAGTGGCTATTTTGCTAAAAAATCAACAACAAGCTGGATCATTGGCTTAGTCTTTGGTACGGTCGTCATGGTCATTGGCTATTTGTTCGCTGGGTGGTTTTTGTATGGATGGCCTTCTGGCGTAGCTTCTATCCCAGGAAATATGATTCAAAACATTGTAGGAATTGGCTTAGCGATCCCATTGACTTCAGCGATCCAACGTCTGCAATTAAATAAAAAAATCAGCAAATAAAAATGGTTGTATATAAAAAGGAATGGTAATTATGGAACTGACAGAAACTCAGTTAAAAAAACAATTAACAGAAATGGTCAACGATGTTCTGACCGAAACACATTTAAAAGCCGGTGATCTTTTCGTATTAGGTTGCAGCACGAGTGAGGTTGTTGGTGGTCATATCGGTAAAAATTCAAGCGCTGAAGTTGGACAATGGATCATCCAGACACTCAAAGAAATACTTGATCCTTTGAATATTTCACTAGCTGTCCAAGGGTGCGAACATTTGAATCGAGCATTAGTTGTTGAACGAGCAGTGGCCGAAAACAAACAATTTGAGATCGTGTCTGTCAAACCAGCTCTCCATGCAGGTGGCGCCTGCTCTGTCGCAGCATTTGAACAGTTTTCAGATCCTGTGGAAGTTGAACATGTTGTTGCTCAAGCTGGTATTGATATTGGCGATACGGCTATCGGAATGCATGTCAAACATGTTCAAGTACCTGTTCGCCCTAGAAACAACACGCTTGGTGCTGCTCATGTAACGGCATTGCGCTCACGTCCAAAATTTATTGGCGGTCCTCGTGCCGTTTATGAATAAAAAGCTGAGACCTAGTAGAAGTTGATTCTCTACTGGGTTTTTTTGGATATATAGAAGAATACAGAACTATAAGATATTATTCATTGTAGGTTGTTTAGTAGCATAGTTTTTTTAATACTTGTTACGAAACAAACAATCACCTTCTCTGTATTCACTAAATTTCAGAATCAAAATAGAAAACTGCTAGTTCTCAACTTTCTTATTCAGCTTATTGCAGCTATTTCCATAAAACGGATAGGAACAGATGAAGGATAAATATACCACTCACAGCTAATACAATCAGGAGTACACTAGGCCATAACTTTTGTTCCCCGTTTTTCTTATCATATGAATCCTTTGTAGTACCGCCAAACATTAAACCCCAAAAATCAAAAAGATTCACTATACTCCCCTCCTACTTTCTTTATTATTCGTATATAGCTTATCAAAAAAACGCTTTCTATGTTCCTAAATATCCTGAATTGGTAGGAAAGTACTCCTGAAATACTACTAATTCTCTAATATACAATTTTTGGTGCTATTTGGTGCTAAAATTTTTTATTTCTAAACTGAGTTGGAGTTATACACACTTTCGAAATAAGTAATGCAAACCTTCACTAAAAACGACGTTTATAGTTGATTGGCATAGTCTTTATTAAAAGTATCAACCAAAGGAAACATTTGTACTATATAGTTTTCTGGTTTGATCTGTTGATGGTTCCTCCAATGAGTAGTTGAACCGTAAAGCGCCCAGTTCAGCATTACAGAAAACACCTCAATCTCTGATTATGTAAACAATTAATTATTGTTTGTGTTTATATAAACAAAATAATGTAATGTTTGCCATTTGACAAACAATAGTAAAAATATTAAGCTTGCTTCAAACATAATAAATTTTGTTTGGAGTGAGTTAGATGAAAAATGATATTGTTTATGAAATAGCTGATTATGCTCAGGGGTATTATCAGGACCAGGATCACTTCCATTGTTTGTATTGTGAAGCAGAATTTGAGAATGGTTTGATTTATCCTAGTGAGACAGCAACTGGTCCTTGGAAAACGGCAGAAAAAGCGATACAACAACATTTGCAACAGGTTCATCAAGGCCCTCTTTTTGCTTTGTTACAACAGAATCGCGAAATCAGTGGACTGACAGAGATCCAACAAAGTATCTTGAATTTATTTGCCCAGAGATTGAGTGACACCGTGATTGCACAACGTCTAGGAATTTCTAGTTCAACTGTCCGCAACCATCGCTTCAAATTGAGAGAAAAAGAACGACAAGCTCGTGTTTTTTTAAGTATGATGAATTTATTGGAAAGTGAGGACTACTTGCCACCACATATCGGTGCAAAAATGGTAGATGAGCGCTACCAGATTACCGCTAGCGAAAAAGCAACCATTATAGCCAATTACTTTACTGAGGATGGCCACCTCCGCCAATTTCCTAGCAAAGAAAAGCGCAAGATCATTGTTCTAGGAGAAATCGCAAAGCAATTTGAACCTGCTAAAAACTATTCAGAAAAAGCAGTCAATGAGATCCTGAAACGGTTTATTGCTGATTTTGTTACTCTTCGCCGCTATTTGATTGAATATGGTTTTATGCAACGGACGAAAGATGGGAAAACTTATTGGGTGGTGACTGCATGAAGTGGCGAAAATTAGATTGGCCACAGGATCAAACGGAATTTCGGGATTTTCTATTTGCAAATAAAGATTACTTCACTGAGTATCAAACGTATTCCCCTAGTGATGAGGAAATTGAACAAGAATTTTTCTTATCGATACCAACACATACTCAACTAACACAAAAAGAAGTATTTGGTATCTACCAAGCTGACCAACTGATGGGCGTGGTAGACTTGCTGCATGATTATCCTAAAAATAAAACTACCTTTTTTGATTGATCTACCTTATCGCCAACAAGGGAATGGTCAAATCATTTATCAGCAACTGGAGAACTACTGCCGACAACAAGGAGTGCAAACATTGCGTTTAGGAGTGCTGGTTGATAACCTGGCAGGTCGCAAGATGTGGGAGAAACATGGTTTTGTAAAAATAGCTGACAAAACCATCAATGGCAAACATCATCTTGTTTGTGAAAAGAAACTAGCTTAAAACAAACGAGGTCGAGACAAAAGCAAGAAACACTTTTGTTCCATTCATTAAAAACGGATAAACGGTGGGAGCAGAAGCAACTCCTTCTTAAAGAAGTCGAGATTCACAAAATTTGAAAAGCAATTTTCGTTAATTTCTTCTTATTTCTCGGAGTTAAACACTTCTGCCCCAACCTCGTTTTTTCTTCAATTTCTCAAATCTAACCGACTTTTGTCTCGATCTCTTTTCTTAATTGATAAAATGACTGATTTTCTTACTGTTTGTATCCATTATTTGAATCGATTGGTAAGGTTACTCTTATTTAATTGGTATTTATACGAAAGATGGAAGATACCTGCAATCAGTAAAGTGATCGTATAAGCGATCGATTGGTTAAAAGCAAAAGTGTAATTGAGTATAGCTAGGGCACTTAAAGCGATCATATAACTGAGGTATAAGCGCCGAACCATTCCTTTTGGACCAATTCGTTGCAGATAATTACTCCACTTTGCTTGCGCATTTCGCAAGCTTCTTTTTTTAAACTGGAAAAAAAGAGCTAAAAGGCCAACACCTAAAAAAGCAGAGAGATTCAAGGAAACGATATAAACAAAGAAAATTTTTAGAATTTCAAACATAGTGGGACCTTTCTAAATAAAATTTTCAACATACATACTAAAAAGAAGATTTAGCATAGTTTATTTTGAAGCACGTAAATGTTTCGTGTGAAACAATTTAACGGATTTGACCATCTCCATAAATGACATATTTGGTGGAAGTCAATTCATTCAACCCCATTGGTCCACGCGCATGTAGTTTCTGTGTGGAAATGCCGATTTCTGCACCAAAACCGAAGACAGCACCATCTGTGAAGCGAGTAGAGGCATTGACATAGACAGCGGCGGCGTCAACTTCATTTAAAAAGCGTTGGCTAGCTTGGTAACTGTCTGTGACGATGGCTTCAGAATGCTTCGTGTTATGCTGATTGATATGTGTGATTGCATCATCTAAGGAATCAACCACTTTTACTGCTAAAATATAATCCAGATATTCGGTATCCCAATCACTTTCTTCTGCTAGCGTAGCGGTTTCTAGGTAGTCCATAGCCCGAGCATCTGCACGTAGAGAAACACCATGTTCAACGAGTTCTTTTTCAATGACTGGTAAAAAGAAAGGTGCAATTTCTGAATGAATCAGTAAGGTTTCTGCTGCATTGCATACCGAAGGACGAGAGGCCTTGGCGTTGACAATGATCTCAACCCCCATAGACAATTGGGCATCCTTATCGATATAGACATGGTTGTTTCCTGTGCCTGTTTCAATAATCGGTACTGTTGCTTGTTCTTTGACGCGACGGATCAAATTTGCACCACCACGAGGAATCAAAACATCCAAGTAGTCGGTTAATTTCATCAATTGTTCTGCTGTTTCATGTGACGTGTCATCAACAAATTGGATGGCATAAGGGGATTGTCCAGCGCTCACTAATGTTTGTTGCAGTAATTGAACCAACAACTGATTTGAGGAGAAGGCTTCTTTTCCACCACGTAGGATGACCGCATTTCCTGATTTAAAAGCCAAGCTGGCTGCATCAGTAGTGACGTTTGGTCGGGATTCATAGATGATCCCGATGACACCAAGTGGCACTCGTTTTTTCCCAATCAAGAGACCATCAGCATTGGTCCACATTTGATCTACTTTTCCAATAGGATCATCTAATTGGGCGACTTTGTTCATTTCTTCTGCCATTGCATGGATTCGTTCCGGTGTTAGACGTAAGCGATCTAGCATCGTTTCGTTGATGCCATTTTCTTCAGCTTGTGCTAAATCTTTCTGGTTGGCTTCTAATAGTGCGCCTTGATTTTTTTTGATCGTCAACGCCATTTGTTTCAATAGAGAATTTTTTTGCTCAGTACTCATCAATGCGAGTGTATGGGCACTTTTCTTTGCATCTTTTCCAAGTTGGGTTAAATCAGTCATGACTGTTCCTCCTTAAATAGTGTGCCAATTTCTTTTCCAGCTAATAGATCAAAAATGATCTTAGGATCTTTTCCATTTGCCAAGATCATCGTGCTTTGTGCTTCAAAAATGCGTAAGGCGGCTTTTAATTTACTATGCATGCCGCCAGTTCCAAAGGTCGAACCTGCACCACCGGCTTGTTCCATTAGTGTATTATCGATTGCCGTAACAGTTTGGTACATTTTAGCATTGGGATTGACTGTCGGATTATCTGAATAAAAACCATCGATATCGGATAAGACGATCAATAAGTCCGCATTGATCAGTTTTGTAACAATGGCAGACAATTGGTCGTTGTCGCCGAATTTTGTTAAGTGATCTAATTCATCTACGGCTACAGTATCATTCTCATTAACGATCGGGATCGTGCCCATCGCCAATAACTGCTCCAACGTATTTACAACATTCTTTCTGCTTTCCGGAAAATCGATCACATCTCTAGTAACTAAGATTTGGGCAGTTTGCTGATTGTAGACAGTAAAACGCTGATTGTAGATGTTCATTAATTCAGCTTGACCGATTGCCGCTATGGCTTGTTGTTCAGGAATGGTAGCAGGGCGAGTCGAGCGATTCATTTTATGCATCCCGACACCTACAGCACCAGAAGAGACTAAGACGACCTCTTTTCCACGATTGTGCAGATCAGATAGAACAAATGCAAGTTGATCGATGGCAGCTAGATTGATTGTCCCATTAGGATAGATCAACGTACTTGTTCCGACTTTAATAACAATTCGATTGGCTTTGATAACTTCTTTTCGCATGTGACACCTCTATAATTATTTACACTGATAGATTTCGTTCTATTCTACTTGTTTTGTACCATAAAGTCATGTTAAAAATCTAATTTTTTCAGTAGAAATGGTGATTTTCTTCAGCATAACAGAATTTCATGAAGAATTTTTAAAGAAGAGCTTTTGTTCCAATGAATATGTTAAAATAAAAATAGTTTATTCTGGGAGGAAATTCGGTGAAAAAAAGAGGATTTGAAGTTATATCAACTTATGAAGAGCAACAAATAAACTTACCAAAAAGAGCCACACATCATGCTGCAGGCTATGATTTTGAAGCGGCAGAAGAAATTGTGATTCCAAGTGTATGGAAAGCGGGACTAAAGCAAGGAATGGCAGCAATGACTGAAGTATTGAAAAATAACATGGTGGCAGACGAAGAGAAAAAAATCAAACCCGTACTCGTGCCAACTGGTATCAAGGCATACATGGGGGAAGAGGAGTTCTTACAGTTAGCGAACCGTTCAAGTAATCCGTTAAAACGCTTTTTGATCTTGACCAATGGTGTGGGTGTGATCGACAGTGACTATTACAACAATGAAGCAAATGAAGGACATATCATGTTCCAGTTCACCAACTTCGGCTTCAAAGATGTAGTCATCAAAAAAGGTGAGCGGATTGGTCAAGGAATCTTCCTACCGTTCTTAAAAGCAGATCAAGATCAGACGGAAAATGCCCGTCAAGGCGGTTTTGGTTCATCCAACCAACATTGATTTAAGGTAGAGTTAAATTTAAAAAGATAATTTAAGGAGGCGAGACGATGGCAAAAAAAGCAAAAGTGCAATTTGTCTGTCAGAACTGTGGGTATGTTTCGCCTAAATTTTTAGGGCGATGCCCGAATTGTGGAAAATGGAATACGATGGTGGAAGAAATTGAGCAGGATACTAGCGACCGCAGAACTAGGACGAGCTTAACTGGTGAAAAAGCGAAGCCCACTAAAATTGCGGAAGTCATCCCCAAAAAAGAATCACGGGTAAAAACGAAACTTGCTGAATTGAATCGAGTATTAGGCGGCGGTGTTGTTCCAGGATCAATGATCTTGATCGGTGGAGATCCAGGTATCGGGAAATCGACGTTGTTATTACAAGTTTCACAACAACTTGCAGACATTGGTGGTAAAGTATTGTATGTATCTGGTGAAGAAAGTGCTGAGCAAATCAAGCTACGTGCGGAACGTCTAGGATCGATCGACACGGAATTTTATTTATACGCAGAAACAGATATGAATGAGATCAGCCGAGCAATTGAACAAATCTCTCCTGATTATGTCATTATTGATTCCATCCAAACAATGACACAACCGGATATCACGAGTGTAGCAGGTAGCGTGAGTCAAGTGCGGGAAACGACTGCAGAATTATTAAAAATTGCCAAAACGAACGGTATCGCTATTTTTATCGTTGGACATGTCACAAAAGAAGGGTCGATTGCAGGTCCAAGAATGCTCGAACACATGGTAGATACGGTTCTTTATTTCGAAGGAGAACAACACCATAGTTTTCGTATTTTAAGAGCGGTGAAGAATCGATTTGGTTCGACAAATGAAATTGGTATTTTTGAGATGCATGAGCATGGATTGGAGGAAGTGGCGAATCCTTCGCAGATTTTCTTAGAAGAGCGCTTAGAAGGCGCAACCGGTTCAGCCATCGTGGTGGCGATGGAAGGCACTCGTCCTATTTTAGTAGAGATCCAAGCGCTTGTGACACCCACGATGTTCGGAAACGCAAAACGAACAACGACTGGCTTAGATTTTAACCGAGTCTCACTGATCATGGCTGTCCTAGAAAAAAGAGCAGGCTTATTGTTGCAGAATCAAGATGCTTACTTAAAAGCGGCTGGTGGGGTAAAATTAAATGAGCCGGCCATTGATTTAGCTATTGCGATCAGTATTGCTTCGAGTTACAAAGAAAAAGGGACACAGCCAACAGAATGCTTTATTGGCGAAATCGGTTTGACTGGTGAGATCAGACGGGTAAGTCATATTGAGCAGAGGGTCAAAGAAGTACAGAAATTAGGATTCACAAAAGTGTATCTGCCAAAAAATAATCTTGGCGGATGGCAACCGCCTCAGGGAATCGAAGTAGTGGGCGTAGCCACATTAGCTGAAACATTAAAACGTGTGTTTCGCTAAAATCAAAAATCAAATGAATGAAATGGAGGAACGAATATGCAAAAACGTGTCATCACCTTGTTGATGGTCATTGTCGGCGCAAGCTTAGGGATTTCCTTTTTACCTACGGCTTGGCAGACAGTGGGTCAACAATCAAATGGATGGCTGAATAATACATTTACCAATAGCCTGTTAGGCGCACTTATTTTCTTTCTATTATCTTTGCTATTGGCAAAACATATTTCAGCTGTAATCAAACAGATCGAAGAAAAATTAAGTGAAGTGAGCTTGACCTATCTCTTATTTGGAGCAATCGGGGCAATCATCGGGTTAACATTAGGTGTGATTATTTCAACGCCACTGTACAATACGAATATACCAGTTGTTAATAGTGTCTTGCCGATCTTATTGATGGTCATTTTAGGCTATCTAGGCTTGAGAATGGGGACGACTCGGATCGACGAGTGGAAAAAAATCTTTGGGCCCCGAAATAAAAAAACGGAACAAGAAACAGCTAGCGAGGTAGAAAGTCAGCTATTAGAACGCAAACAAGGTGAAAACTTCCATAAATACAAAATCTTGGATACCAGCGTGATCATTGATGGACGAATCTATGACATCACGAAAACGGGCTTTTTAGAAGGCACATTGATGATCCCGAATTTTGTCTTGTATGAATTACAATATATTGCCGATTCAGGAGATAGCTTGAAGCGAGTACGTGGACGTCGCGGGTTAGATATTTTGAATGCTTTGCAAAAAGAAGAAGGAATATCTGTTGAAATGTATGATGGGGACTTTGAAGATATCACAGAAGTGGATAGTAAATTGATCAAATTAGCTAAATTACTAGACGGTGTGATCGTAACCAATGACTATAACTTGAATAAAGTCTCTGAATTTCAAAATGTCCCAGTTTTGAACATCAATGCGTTAGCGAATGCAGTTAAACCTGTTGTGATCCCAGGGGAAAACATGAATGTATTGGTAGTTAAGGCAGGAACTGAACGTCAGCAAGGAGTAGCTTATCTTGATGATGGTACGATGGTCGTTGTTGAAGACGGGCAGCATTATATGAATGAACACATTGAGGTCGTTGTAACGAGTGCGTTGCAAACTGCGGCTGGTCGAATGATTTTTGCTAAGCCAGCTCATGCTGGACGCGGGATCGATAATAAAAAAGAAACAGAAAAAAGTAAATAAGCCAAAATAATCGATAAAAATAGCCAACTGGTAAGGAATTTCAACCAGTTGGCTTTACTATTTACCTTATAAAAGGTAAAATTTGGCTGAGTGGCTTTTATTTTTTGTCGAAAAGCCTATAAAGAATTATGGAACAATTAAAATGAAATAGCCTCTTGCTAAATCGTTTTGTTCATTTGTTCGTAAATGAATCAGCCCATAGCTCTTAAAGACTAGTTTGAAAGAAGAGGAAGAAAATGACGAAAGTACGCGTACGCTATGCACCAAGTCCAACCGGGCACTTGCATATTGGGAATGCTCGAACAGCATTATTCAATTATTTATTTGCCCGCCACAATGATGGAGATTTTATTATTCGTATCGAGGATACAGACCAAAAACGAAACATTGAAGACGGTGAAAAAAGCCAGTTGGAAAATCTAGCTTGGTTAGGGATGGATTGGGATGAATCTCCTGAAAATCCTGGAGAATATGGTCCGTATCGTCAATCAGAAAGAAAAGAAATCTATCAGCCTCTAATTGATCAATTACTTGCAAGCAATCGTGCTTACAAGTGCTATTGTACAGAAGAAGAATTAGAAGCAGAACGTGAAGCACAACGCGCACGAGGAGAAATGCCACATTACGCTGGTACTTGTGCCAACCTTACACCCGAAGAACAAGCAAAAAAAGAAGCTCAAGGTTTAGAACCTGTAATTCGTTTCCGTGTTCCTCGTAACACAGAATACAAATTCACGGACATGGTCAAAGGCGATATCTCATTTGAATCAGATAATATCGGTGGCGACTACGTGATCCAAAAACGTGACGGCATGCCTACTTACAACTTCGCTGTAGCGGTAGATGACCATTTGATGAAGATCACACATGTTTTGCGTGGAGACGATCATATTGCGAACACACCAAAACAATTGATGGTCTATGAAGCGTTTGGCTGGACACCACCAACTTTTGGCCACATGACCTTGATCATCAATACAGAAACAGGGAAAAAACTAAGTAAGCGTGATGAATCGATCCTTCAATTCATCGAACAATATCGTGAACTAGGCTACTTACCAGATGCAATGTTCAACTTTATTGCTTTATTGGGGTGGTCACCAGTTGGAGAAGATGAACTATTCAACCAAGCAGATTTAATCAAAATGTTTGATCCAAACCGTTTGAGTAAATCTCCAGCAGCGTTCGATGCTAAAAAACTACAATGGGTCAATAACCATTACATCAAAGAAATGGATTTAGATAAGCTAACAGATATGTGTCTTCCTTATTTGATTGCTGACGGACGTGTTCAAGAAAATCCTGATGAAAAAACAATCGAATGGGTGAAAAAGATCGTTAGTCTGTATCAACCTCAAATGAGTTATGCAGCTGAAATCGTGGATATGTCTGCATTGTTCTTCAATGAACATCCTGTATTGAATGATGCAGCGAAAGAAGTATTGGCTGGCGAAACAGTTCCAACCGTTCTGACAGCTTTCAAAGCGCAATTAGAACAAATGGAAGTAGTGGATGCACCGACAGTCAAAGCTGCAATCAAAGCAGTTCAAAAAGAAACAGGTGTGAAAGGGAAAAATCTATTCATGCCAATTCGTGTCGCTGTTTCTGGACAAATGCATGGTCCAGAATTACCAGAAACGATCGAATTGCTTGGACGTGAAAAATCCTTAGCACATTTAAATCAAGTAATAGATTAAACACGTTGAACAGAAAGAAGTAGGTAATCGTTGATTTCAAGAGAGGCGACGGCTGGTGAAAGTCGCTAATCAATTTTTACTGAAATGCCTCTGGGAGTGGTCTTGACGAACATTGAATCAGAAGAGTTTTTCGCTTCTTTCAGTAAGGTAGTCAGGGACGTAAACGCGAACGTTATCCGTCAAAGGTAATCGTGTTTGATTATAAAGAAAAGTGGAACCACGCAAGTAGCGTCTTTTAATAAGGAAACTTATTTAAAGGCGCTTATTTGTTTTTCCAAAAGAAAATACATACACACAAAGTGAAGGAAGGAGTGACAACAGATGGGGTGGTTTACCCGTGCCGTAGAGGCAGCCAAGAAAAATGATCCAGCTGCACGTTCGACTTTAGAAGTAGTATTGACTTATCCAGGCTTCCACGCATTGTTTTGGCACCGAGTCTCTCACTACTTATATGAGCATCGACTTTATTTACTGGCAAAAATCAACGCACAATTCTGGCGTTTCATAACAGGGATCGAAATACATCCTGGTGCAAAAATTGGACAAGGTGTTTTTATTGACCACGGGATGGGCATCGTGATCGGCGAAACAGCAGAAGTGGCTGATGACGTGGTCCTTTTCCATGGGGTCACTTTAGGCGGTACTGGAAAAGAGACAGGAAAGAGACATCCAACCATCAAACAAGGTGCGATGCTTTCTGCAAATGCGCAGATATTGGGGCCGGTCACTATCGGTAAGAATGCCAAAATCGGCGCAGGAGCAGTCGTTTTGAAAGATATTCCAGATGATGCAACAGCTGTTGGTATCCCTGCAAAAGTGGTACGGATCAAAGGTGAAAAAGTGAGGAGATCAGAATGATAAAGATTTATAATACATTAACTAGAAAAAAAGAACTATTTACACCAATCAACGAAGGGAAAGTGGGGATGTATGTCTGCGGACCGACAGTATATAATTACATCCATATCGGCAATGCACGTAGTACGGTTGCTTTTGATACGATCCGTCGTTATTTTGAGTATCGAGGCTATCAAGTCGACTATATCTCCAATTTTACAGATGTCGATGATAAGATCATCCGTGTGGCAAATGAGTTAGGCGTGACCGCGCCAGAAGTAGCCGATCGTTTTATCCAGGCGTTTGAAGAAGACACGCAAGCATTGAATGTGGAGCCAGCGACACTCCATCCCCGTGTGATGGACCACATGCCTGATATTATCTCATTCATCCAAACGCTTGTTGAAAAAGGATATGGATACGAAGCAAATGGGGATGTCTATTACCGTACAAGAAAATTCACATCTTACGGAAAATTAAGTGACCAATCCATTGATGAATTAGAGATCGGTGCAAGTCAACGTACTGGAGAAGAGCAAAGTCAAAAAGAAGACCCTCTTGATTTTGCCCTTTGGAAAAAAGCAAAAAATGGAGAGATCTCTTGGGATTCCCCATGGGGCAAAGGACGTCCAGGCTGGCATATCGAGTGCTCTGTCATGGCAACAAAACATCTTGGTGATACAATTGATATCCATGGTGGTGGACAAGATTTAGAATTCCCTCATCATGAAAATGAAATTGCACAAAGTGAAGCAAAAACAGGCAAGAAATTTGCCAATTATTGGATGCACAATGGCTTCGTGACGATCGGTGAAGAAGACCAAAAAATGAGTAAGTCGCTAGGCAACTTCATTACAGTACATGAACTGATCCAGACAGTTGATCCGCAAGTAATCCGTTTCTTCATGGCAACTACCCAATATCGTCGACCGATTCGTTATAGTGAGATGACAATGAAAGAAGCAGCGACGAACTTACAACGGTTAAGAAATACGTTCGATAATGTTCAATTCCGTTTGCCAACGGCTATAGGACATTCAGAAGCAGATGCGCATCTTTTAGTGGAATTAGACCAGATCGAGCAGCGTTTCATTGAAGAAATGGATGATGACTTCAATTCAGCTAACGGAATCACTGTAGTATATGAATTAGCGAAATGGTTGAATACGTACTTAGAAAAGAGCGAAGTTTCTGCTGCAGTATTAGAAAAAGGAAAAGCTTTATTTACACAATGGCTATCAATCTTTGGTATTTTATTTACCTCCGTTGAATTATTGGATGAAGAAATCGAACAGTTGATTGAAGAACGGACACAAGCAAGAAAAAATCGTGATTTTGCCCGTAGTGATGAAATCAGAGACTTATTAAAAGAAAAGGGGATCTTGCTTGATGATACACCGCAAGGGACTCGTTGGAGAAGAGAAGCATGAAAGATTATACACAATTAAATGGACTAGCCTTAGCTTATGTAGGTGATGCTATCTATGAAATCTATGTCAGAGATTACTTGGTCGAGCAAGGAGAAACCAAGCCCAATAAACTCCACCGCGCAGCCACAAGCTATGTTTCAGCGAATGCGCAAGCTTATTTGATCAAAAAAATGTTAGAAGAACAGTTGATGACGGCAGAAGAGGAAATCTACTACCGTAGAGGAAGAAATGCCAAAAGTCACACAAGTGCGAAAAATGCAGATATTGCTACTTATCGGATTGCAACAGGTTTTGAAGCATTGATGGGGTATTTGCATTTAACAAAACAAACAGAACGAATGGAAGAATTGATTCGTTGGTGTATCCAGAAAGTCGGTGAAAAAAATGAGTAGAGAAAAAAACGAGCGCAACTACACAAAACGCAATAAAAAAAATCAACAAAAGTCACCTAAATTTGTACAGAATAAAGCAAGCAGACCCGAGTCAGTGATGAAATCAGCAGAAGAGGAATCACTAGAAGATAATTTTATTTTTGGGCATCATGCGTCGGTTGAAGCTTTACAACAAGGACGTGGCAACAAGTTGTTCCTTCAAGAAGACGCCCATGGAGAAAAAATCGATGAGCTAAAAACAATTGCTAAAGAGCAGTCAGTTCCAGTTAAATGGGTACCAAAGCAAAAATTGGATACTTTGAGTGATCATGGTGTACATCAAGGGATCGTTCTAGCCATCACGCCTTATGAGTATCTTTCACTGGATCAATTACTGATACAGGCAAAGGAGAAGACAGAAACGCCGTTCTTCTTGATTTTAGATAGTATTGAAGATCCACATAATTTCGGCTCTATATTACGAACAGCAGATGCTAGTGGAGTAGATGGGGTAATCATTCCAAAGCATCGTGCAGTAGGAATCACCCCTATCGTAACAAAAACCTCTACAGGGGCTGTCGAACACGTACCAGTTGCCAGAGTGACAAATCTTGTTCAATCGGTCCAACAGCTCAAAGAAGAAGGATTCTGGGTATTTGGTACCGATATGGATGGAACAAACTTCCAAAAATGGAATGCGCAAGGTTCAATTGCATTAGTCATTGGTAATGAAGGACGCGGCATGAGTCCAGGTCTAAAAAAAGAGATGGACGAGCTATTGACGATCCCGATGGTTGGACACGTACAAAGTTTGAATGCCAGTGTCGCAGCAGGTCTTTTGATGTACCAAGCTTTCTCTCAACGACAGGGGGAATAAGCGATGAAAAAACAGCTGTTGATCGTAGATGGATATAACATGATCGGCTCTTGGCCTGAGTTAGTGGCACTAAAAAAACAAGATAAAATGGCGGATGCCAGAGAAGCGCTCCTTCACCGATTATCTAATTACGCAAAATATGAAGGAATCGAAGTAATTATTGTTTTTGATGCACAACTAGTTCCAGGTATCCAACAAAATTACAAAAAATATCAGCTAGAGGTAGTATTCACAAAAGAAGATGAAACTGCGGATAGCTATATCGAACGAATCGCAGGCAAACTAAATGATCGATTGACCCAAGTGACAGTGGCTACCAGCGACTTGGCAGAACAATGGATGATTTTTTCGCAAGGTGCTCTACGAACATCTGCATATGAGTTATATAAAACGATCAAGAAGACGGAAAAAAATATAGCTCAAGATAATATAAATATGCGTTTTGTGGATTTTCGTCGGAACTCTCCTTGGAATGACGAACAATTAGCAAAACTGTCCCAAAAGTTAGACGATTTAATGCGAAAAGATAAATAACATTGTTATATAGCCAATTACCACGTGAATTGATGATAAGATTCCTCCATAATCGAATGTATGGAGGAATTATTTTGGCTCTTTGTCAAATGATGTTGGTAAAGAGAAATCTTAGAATAATTTGGACAGAA
>OLSK01000286.1_pt1 | contig 47950 bp, 44 predicted proteins | sample 1672781 | NCBI WGS metagenome assembly OLSK01 (sample SAMEA3136723, study PRJEB25190) | human gut metagenome | biome: human gut; feature: human-associated habitat; material: faeces | place: Austria | collected 2013 | reverse complement strand
CGTGGGACAAAAGTGTTTCTTACTTTTGTCCCACGCTCGTTTTTTTAGTCTAATGGTACGATTTTTGTGCCGTGGACTTCAGTAACACCTAGCGCCGTTGCTACAGATTCGGCGTTTTTATAATTGACTTTTCCGCCGGGAAGAATGATCAAGCGCCCATCAGCGTGAGCAATCAATTGTTTGAGATGATCAAAATGAGCTTCAATTGGGTCACTTGCATCTCCACCATGAGTCAGAATACGATCAACACCATGTTCTGCTAACCAGTCGATTGCTGCAAACTGGCGGTCTTTAGGGATACTATCAAATGCCATATGGAAAGTGGTCTGTAATCCTTCCGCTGTTTCAAGCAATAATTCCATTGCTTCTTCGTCGATCCAGCCAGAAGGAGTTAAACAGCCCAAAACGACACCATCAGTTCCTAATTTTTTTGCTTCAATCAAATCGGTATGCATGATTTTTAATTCGATATCGTTATAGATGAAGTCGCCTCCACGCGGACGGATGATCGTCATAACCGGTATTTCCTTTTCCCCTGCGTAACTTAACGCTTCCTCAATGACACCTGTGCTGGGAGTTGTTCCTCCAACAGCTAAGTTGTCACATAGTTCAATACGGTTTGCTCCTCTTGAGATTGCTAAAGGGATCGCTGTATAGTTCTCTGCGCAAAATTCTTTGATCATTTTCTTGCTCCTTTATATTCGCCTTAGTCATGGAGATTGTAACATATCTTTTGTAGTTGCTAAAGTTTTGTTCTAACGGTAAGATGAAAGTGTAAAATCAACGTTTACTATTTGAAACGAGAAATGAGCGGGAAAATGTTAAAAAAAATCGACAAAGGACGCCAGTTTTTGCTGGAGAATAAAGGACTATTTCGTTGTCCGCTGTGTCACACAAAGATTGAAACAACGAATAATGGTTTGGTGTGTCAGCAGAACCATCATTTCGATCTCTCCAAAAAAGGGACGCTATATTTCTTATCCCATGCTGTGAAGACAGAATATGATCAAGGAATGTTCGAACCTAGGCGCAGAATGATCCAATCTGGAATGTATCAGCCGGTTCTCGAATTATTAGCACAAGAATTGCCTCAAGAGGCAGATGTGTTAGATGTTGGATGTGGAGAGGGAAGCTTTTTGTCCGTTCTCGACCAGCTACATCCGTTAAACCGCGCTGTGGGTTTTGATATTTCGAAAGAAGGGGTGTACGCAGCAACAGAGCATCCTATCTCTGCATTTTGGTGTGTGGCAGATTTGACGAATCTTCCTTTTGAAGATCAGCAATTCAATACGATCTTGAATATCTTTTCACCTTCTCATTACCAAGAATTCCAACGGGTACTGGCCGATGATGGAGAAATCTTAAAAATCGTCCCTCAAGAAAATTATCTAAAAGAACTACGACAAGCTTTTTATCCGGATCAACCAGAAAAACAACAGTATTCAAATGAGCGAGTAGTAGCCAAATTCGCTGATTCTCTGGAGTTAGTTGGACGTCAACGTGTGACATATGAATTTGAGATACCTGAAAAAAATCAGCAAGATCTCTTAGCGATGTCACCTTTAGAATGGCAGGTCAGCCCAGCGATAAAAGAGCAATTAGCGCAGGATCCTTTGAAAAAAATTACAATTGATGTAGAATTATTAAAAGGAAATAAGAGAAAACGATTCCAATAGAAATATTGTTTTTGAAAGGTTGCAAAAAGAGTTTATAGGTGGTATAGTAGCCACAAGTTGTTTTTTCATTGGTTTTTATCAGGTTCCTGTTCTGATAAAAGTTAGTGAGAAGAGCTTCACTAACGTAACGACTCGCAGTGACTGACACCGAGTTGATACGTTTTTTTTTATGCCAAAATAAAGAGAGTAATGAACTAACATATAGATGAGAGGATTGATCCTTATGAACCATATCGTTTTATTTGAACCATTGATCCCTGCCAATACTGGAAATATTGCAAGGACTTGTGCTGCAACGAATACACCACTCCATTTGATTGAACCTCTAGGATTTTCGACAGATGATAAACATTTGAAACGTGCTGGATTAGATTATTGGAATGACGTGAACATCACGTACCATCCTAATTTGGACGCTTTTTTGTCTTATCTAGGTGATCGAAAACTTCATTTGATTTCAAAATTTGCCCATAAGGTATACAGTGATGAAAATTTTGCAGATGGAGAAGAACACTTCTTCTTATTTGGGAAAGAAACAACGGGCTTGCCAGAAGAATTCATGCGTGAAAATGAAGAAAAATGTTTAAGAATCCCGATGAATGATGAACATGTCCGTTCATTGAATCTGTCAAATACTGCGGCAATGATCGTCTACGAAGCATTGCGACAACAAGGATTTCCAAATTTAGAGTTAACACATCACTATGAAAATGATAAGCTAGACTAGAGGCTATTTAGCAAATGTCCTGGCTCAAGCATTAAGCAAAGAAAAAGGAAAAATAGCTTTTCATATTTTGTCTTTTTCGGCTTAATGTCGCAGAGACAATTTGAGAAATGCCGTTTACACTAGAGGCTATTTTACAAATGCCCTGGCTCAAGCATTAAGCAAGGAAAAAGGGAATACCCTTTACTAGCAATTTTATTTATTCAGCAGAGCCATTATTCTATTAATTAGCAGACACTACTTTTAAAAAGTGACAGCAAGGAGTCCGATGCAAATGGAACTATATTTTACAAGACATGGAAAAACAGAATGGAATCTTGAACGCCGTTTTCAAGGCAGCAACGGAGACTCCCCCCTTTTAGCAGAAAGCTATGAAGAAATCAAAGCGTTTGGTAAAAAAGTGAGATATGTGCCGTTTAAAGCAATCTATTCCAGTACAGCGAAACGTGCACGTGATACAGCAGAAGGGATAAATAAAGAGCTAGCCCATCCAGTTGAAATCATTTATACAGATAAGTTGAGAGAACTAGGATTAGGAGATTTAGAAGGGCAGCCAATTGATGAAATGTATCAAAAATATCCTGAAACACTGCCTAATCTACGGCAACATCTCGATAAATATGATCCTACCATTTTTAGAGGAGAAACAATCGAGTCTGCGATTACGCGAATCAAAACAGTAGTGGCAGATGCTGTCGCACAACACGAGGGACCGATTCTTTTTGTCGGCCATGGCGCATCATTGACTGCTGCTATTCAATGGATGGTCGGAAAAGAATTGAGTCAATTGCGAGAAATGGGCGGACTCTTCAATAGTAGTCTTACGATTTTAGAGACAGGAGAACCGTATAATTTACTCCCTTATGAATTAAAAGTATGGAATGAAATTTATTTCTTAGGGAAAGATACGAAACCAGAACCACTATTATAATTGAAGGAGGCGGCAAAATGCAGCCAGAAGAAATGCCTTACTTTGTTGGCACAGTTGCCGCAATTTTTTATCAAAATCCTAGTAATTTTTATAAAGTCTTACTGGTTCGGGTCACTGAAACAACTGCTGATTATCGTGAAAAAGAAATCGTTGTGACAGGAAGCTTTGGAGATGTCCAAGAAAATGAGTTGTATCGGTTCTACGGTGAATTAGTAGACCATCCTAAATATGGTAGACAGCTAAAAGTTGAGCGGTATGAGCAAGAAAAGCCTACTACAGCCAACGGTATTGTTGGTTATTTGTCTAGTGAGAAATTTCCGGGTATCGGAAAGAAAACAGCAGAAAAAATCGTTGAGTTATTGGGTGAAGAAGCGATTGAAAAAATCATTGCTGATCCTTCAGTGCTAAAACAGATTTCTGGTTTGACTAAGCCAAAAAGAGAAATGATTGCGGAAACGATTCGCTTGAATCATGGAATGGATCAAGTGATCATGGGGCTGAACCGCTATGGTTTTGGTAGTCAGCTTGCGTTTAGTATTTACCAAACTTATAAAAATGAAGCACTAGATATCATTCAAGAAAATCCGTATCAACTGGTTGAAGATATTGAAGGAATCGGCTTTAAACGTGCAGATAACTTGGCAGAGCAACTAGGGATCGCCGCCGATTCTCCAAGACGTATCCGGGCAGCAATCTTACACCAAATTTTTCAGCATGCGGTTCAAACTGGCGATACATATGTTCCTGCTGAGATGCTTCTTAGCCAAACCATCAGGATTTTGGAAACAAGCCGACCGATTGAAATTCAACCAGATCAAGTGGCAACAGTGATCATCCAACTTGTCGAAGAGGGAAAGATCCAACAAGAAGGAACCAATCTCTATGAGAACAGTTTGTTTTTCTCTGAATGGGGGATCGGTAATTCGATTCAACGGTTGCTTAGTCGAAAAAAAGAAATCAAGTATCCAGAAAAAGAAGTGAAAAAAAATATTCGTCGTATCGAAAAAGTTTTTGGTATCCAATATGGAGAGTCCCAAGAGAAGGCCATTTCAGAAGCAGTCCGTTCGCCATTATTCATTTTAACTGGAGGACCTGGTACAGGGAAGACGACAGTTATCAATGGAATCGTCAATTTGTTTGCGGAATTGAATGGGTTGGAATTAGATCCTACGAAATATACACAGGAAATTTTTCCAATATTGTTGGCAGCGCCAACTGGTCGGGCAGCAAAGCGAATGAATGAAACGACAGGACTTCCGGCAAGCACGATCCACCGATTGCTTGGATTGAATGGACGTGAAAAATCACCAACAGTCAGTACGAAAGAGCTGGAAGGTGGTTTATTGATCATCGATGAAATGTCGATGGTCGATACATGGTTAGCGAACACTTTATTTAAAGCTATTCCTACAAATATGCAAGTTATTTTAGTTGGGGATAAAGATCAATTACCCTCTGTAGGTCCTGGTCAGGTTCTGCATGATTTGTTGGAAATCGATCAGATTCCTAAAATGGAATTGAATCAGATCTATCGTCAAGGAGATGGCTCAAGTATTATTCCACTTGCTCATGAAATCAAAGAAGGACAATTGCCAGCTGATTTTACAAAGAATCAGAGGGATCGATCCTTTTTCAGAAGTGATGCATATACGATTGAACCGCTGATTGCGAAGATCGTGGAAAAAGCGAAAAACAAAGGATTTACTGCACAAGATATCCAAGTATTAGCTCCAATGTATCGTGGTCCAGCAGGAATCGATGCGCTGAATAAGATGATGCAAAATATCTTTAATCCGGGAAGGGATGGACGCAAAGAAGTTCATTGGAACGATACAGTCTATCGGATCGGAGATAAAGTACTCCAGTTAGTAAATACGCCAGAATTAAATGTGTTTAATGGCGATATGGGAGAAATCACGGGAATTGTATTGGCAAAAGATTCTGAAGATAAGATTGATGAATTGGTGATTCAATTTGATGCCAATGAAGTCACGTATAAGCGGAATGAGTGGAATAAGATCACGCTCTCTTATTGTTGCTCGATCCATAAATCACAAGGTAGTGAATTCAAAATGGTCATTTTGCCAATGGTTCACCAATATCAGCGTATGCTCCAGAGAAACTTGCTTTATACTGCAGTTACTCGAAGTAAAGAATTGCTGATACTTTTAGGGGAAGAACACGCTTATGCTACATGTGTGAAGAATGAATCAGCGAGCCGAAAGACAACCTTGAAAAAAAGAATCGAAGAAAATGAGCAGATGACGATCGCTACCCGAACGAAGCTAGTAGCTTACGAGGACTCATTGAGTGGAAGTGATCCGTTTGAGGATGGTTCATACACTAGCGTGGGTGAAACAGCTAAGACACCAACTGAAAAAAATGAGCACAACGAACAAGAAGAGTCTGTCCAGGAAAAGGAACGTAATGTTAATCTATTCTCATCGGTTGAAGAAACAAAAGAGCAGATGAAAGATGAAGAAAAGGAAACAGAAACGACTCGATTACCTCAGACGTATATTCTGACAACAGAAGCAATTGAAAAACAACTGATTGATCCAATGATTGGTATGGAAAACGTAAAACCTTAAAAATAGAAAGCGAGCGGGACAAAAATCAGGTTTTTTCTGATTTTTGTCCCGCTTTTTTGATTTAAGGTACACTCATAATAGACATAATCAATACTATAAAGAGTATTTTTTTTCAATGCTGTTTATGAAAGGTGCATTATTGATATTTTTCATTTTTAAAGACAAAGTGTCAATTTAAGACTAAAAATCGTCTTTTTATGATATGTTGCTTTTTTTGCTGATAAAATTCCCTATAATATTTTCAACAAAAACGCTTACTTTTTTATATAACTAATTTGATTAATTATAAAAGACAAATTAGGATAGCAAGTTAGTAAGTATTTTTTGTATTGATATTTAGCATTAAAAATTGATAGAATAAGGAGAGGATACGTATGGAGTTAAAAGTTTTAAAAGAGTCTAAATTTTTTTGTTTGGGAATGACATTGCTAATGATTTTGGGAATTTTTATTAGTACTGGATCAGCTATTTATGCAGATGAAAATGTGAATGAAGAAACAAGGCTTGAAGAACAAAAAAAGCAAGCTGTAGAAGAATTAAAATTTTATTTGGAAGAAGCAGGCCATATTGATCCAACGACAAAACAGTATATCCCAACTGATTTTGTAGCGATAAAAGCAAAATCAGAAATTCCAGGTGAAGAAGGATTAGCTGGAAAATTTGTTTTTGATAATTACGTGATTCCTAGTATGACTCGTGATCTTACAAAATATGCTACTTGTATCGTTGTAAATTCCTTACCTTTTGGAGGAGTCATTTGGGATGCGCTGCAAGGAGAAAATGCGATGCAAATCTTGATTAATGCCCTTGCGTCAAAGGACTATGATAAAGCTGTAGATATTTTGCTTGAAAAAGCTAAGAAAACTTTGAGCTCTTCACAACTTTTGAAATTTAATGTTGCTACAATCGCAGCTGGTATAGCTATTAATGCAATTTCTTGTTGGGGGAATTAAAAATGTATACGGATATTATTCTGGAACAAAAAGCGGAAAATTTTATGAGGCATTTAGGGCTTACGCCTAAAGGTAATTATTTTAGTTGTTATGAATATGCACATCCGTTTTTAGTAGTATTACCTCTTCACCCAACAGTAAAGATAATCGTCACTAAAATAGTTTTGGTTATTGCGACTGAAGAAGAGTTAATAATCAAGAAAATAGGAAGCGGGTTATCACCTGTTGACATAAAAGAAGAAAACTACGATGAGAATATTATCCGTATACCTAAATCTAGCATTGTAAACTTTGAGGTGAAAGATTGGGAGGTTTTAGGATTTGATTTAGGCTATCTTTTAACGATCGAAACAGAAAAAAAGTATTATTTACAAGTAGCTAAGGTGACTGGCTATGATTTTTCGACAATTAATTTTTTTAATCTAAAAGCCAATAATTTTTTTGACTTAGTGACAGAGAACAATACCAAATAACTAATAGTAATCACCCTGAAAATAGTGGCTCTTCGTCAAATTGTGTTGGTGGAGACAAATTTGGATAAAACTTAGTCCGATATGCGACGTGTTCTGTGCGTGTCGTATATGAATCGTTGCGGATAACGAGAACCAATTCGCAGTGTTCGCAATGGGAAGGCGAGTCATCCATTTTTCATCAAAAAAATGAATGTTTATCTGTTAATCCGAGTAATTTTCTAATATGATTATCCATAGAGAGACTCCTTTGGTAGGGTAATGTTTTTGTCGACTAAATTTTACCAAATGTGAGTCCCTTTTTGGATTGAAACAAAGAAAAAAGTGTTGGTAGAAAATCGATTTCGATTTCCACCAACACAAAATATTATAGTACCTTTTCTTTTTAAGAAGGACTATTATCCTATGCTCTTTGCTCTTATAACTATATGCCTATCAAAGCGTTAAATTACACCAAAATAGTTGTTTTTTTGTGGACAACTGTAGATCGAATGGTTGCTTCTCAGTGTCTTCACCATCTTCTTGACCATATTGTGATGTAGTCGAAACGATACGCAATTTACTAGTGGTAAAGTGGTGAAAATTTTTAGAATGGAGTTGCTTTTTTTGTGTCAGTAAAAGAGCAATCCACAGGATCTTGAATAGATTGATCCGCTCCACGACAACAAAATCAATCGTTGGTTTGGCGATGTCAGCGGTGGGAGCGATGGCTACACCGCCTCCAAAGTATGGGTGATTCGTTGCTGTACATAAAAAAGCTTTTTCAAGACTGACCTGTTTTCCACTAGTTTCTACTAAAATAGGGAATCCTTTTTGAACAAAGAAAACACGCAAGATCGAAAAAATATAAGAAAGCGATCCTAATTTATACTTGTTCAATTGTGTTTTCGCATTCGAATGATTTGTCGCATGGACGATTGCCGCATCCAAACCAATCCCAAAATTATTTACGACAACCCCTTGTCTATCGCTGATTTTTTCTTCATAGCTTAATAGATTGATTTCCTGAGGTTCAGTTGCAGCAAGCACATTTTCTAATGCTTTTACAGCATTCCTTGATAATCCGATACCTCTAGCAAAATCATTACCAGAACCGGCAGGGATATAAGCAACAGGAAAATTAACTTTCAGTTGGTGAAAAGTATTCAATACTTGGTGCAGTGTTCCATCACCGCCGACAATTACAAGTAGAGGAAAAGGAGCTTCTTGCTCACGGGTTTCTTCAGTCCATTCTTTCAGCGTATCTTCTGCTAATTCCTCAGCGATTTGGGCATCATGGCCTTTCCACTTACTATAATAAACAGAATAGGTCAGATTCTTTTCAGCAAATAGCGGGATGATCTTGTCCGCTACCTTTTTACCAGAGCCGCTTCCAGCCGCTTGGTTGATTAATAAATAATAATGAAACTTCATTTTTGCCTCCTGCGAAACATTTCAGAAGTTGAGCTGGCTATAGACTCAATCATAAAATCAGAGAACTTCTCAATTTTTCGCTTAACGCTCCAATGGTTAGCGACTGAAATATTCATTGTTGAATATCAAAATTTATTTTAAAAAGAGAAAAAACAAATCATAAGTTTTTATTCTTGGTTATTATAGCAGAGGAGTGCAGAAATGAAAAAGAACAGATTTCAAAAAAATAAAAAAATCTAGCAAGCGCTCGATCCGTTCGTTTGAAACGGAGAAGAAATCTAAGGTTCGATATGTCCACTTAGTTCTTCAGCTACTTGCTAGATCTTGTTCAGGTAAGAGGTTATTCAAACTCCCACTTCCTTTTTTCTTTTTTAGATACACAACAATTCTTTTCTTGCAGAACCTGCTTCGTCTGCGCTACTGGGAATCCTTATGCCTCTTACACCTATTTTATAGCATAATTTCTTTGTTTTGGCAAACGTTTACATTCGCTCTTTAGATACTATTTCAATTCAAAGAATTCTATGGTTTTAAATCTATAGATTGTCTGCTATAATGATTCTTTGTTTAAGATAACCGCGGTTCATCAACCATCCCGCGTTAAAAAAACTAGGAGAAATGAGGGCTTATATTATGCAAAAGACACAGGAACAAAAACGACTAATGGTCGTCGTAGTGAATGGGATCATCATGGCTTTATATTTAGCGTTAACGATTTTAGTTGCACCAGTATCATCTGGACCAATCCAATTTCGAATCTCTGAAAGTTTGAATCATTTAGTGGTTTTTAATCGGAAATTACTCTGGGGTGTACTAGGAGGAGTCATCATCTATAACGCATTCTTTGGCTTTGGAATACTAGACGTTATTTTCGGTGGCGGACAAACATTGATTTCTTTAGGCTTAACAGCAATTTTGCAAAATAAAATCAAAAATATAAAAGTACGTTTAGCACTGAATACGCTCTTCTTTACGATCAGCATGGGATTGATTGCGTACATGTTAGTACCAACAGGCGGCAAGGCCTTTTGGACGACTTATGGCACATTAGCAGCAAGCGAGTGTATCATCATGGCTGTGTCAGCACCATTGATGTATTATTTAGACCGGGCATTAGATTTTAAAAATCGCGTATAGGAAGAGCGAGTTGAAAATAGTTTATATAAAGATAGAGGCTAGAATCAATCAAGGTTGATTCTAGCCTCTAGTTCTGTTTGGCTAATTATCTGTTTATCGAAGCTTATTCTGCGTGTTGTAGATTTTCGATCTCGATTACTTTATAGTTTTTCCTTTCAAGTTGGTTAACAATCGTTTCACATACTTTTTCGTCTGTGTCAGCAGGCAAAGTGATCAGTGTACGACGGATGAATTCATCCTTTTCGATATCAAGTGTAATACAGCTGGCAATACTGCTGTATTTAGAGATGATTTTTGAGATCGTTGCTAAATCGCCTTGTTTACCAGTAGACGCAATCGTTAACACGTAGCTACCTTGTTCGACACTCCATGATTGTGAGAGCATAGTTAACAAGGTACTATGTGTCAAAATTCCATAGAAGTGATTTTCATTATCAAGTACGGCGATATAAGGTAGCTCTTTGATCGTGAAAAATACTTTAAAGAAAGATGTGTCTAAATAGATGAATTTTGTGGCATTCTTCAATAGATGTGTAACTGGTAGTGTCATATCCCCGCCGTTAGCTTTATGGCGATAGATGTGCATCTTATAAATATTTCCACGGAAAATATTTCCAGAAGCATCTAAGATCGGCACGCAACGATAGCCAGAACTTTCTAAAATCTCTAATGCTTCTTCTAAAGTGCTGGTCTCAGTAACAGTTGTTAAATCTTTTTTCTTATATACAAGTGTTTTTAATAGCATAATTTTACCTCCATATATCTCATTTTTACTTCATTTCAAATTAATCATATCATAATTAATTGCAAAACAATAGACCGTTTAAATGCGAATTGACAGAAAAACTTTTCCATGATACTGTAAAAGCGTATAATTTTGATTTTCAGTAAGGGGGGACAACGAATGGCAAAGAAAAAAGCAGCATTAGCTTGTTCCGTTTGCGGTTCTAGAAACTACACAAAATCAATCAGTGAAGGAAAAAGCGGCGAACGTTTGGAGATCAATAAATTTTGTAAATATTGTAATCAATACACATTACATAAAGAAACAAAATAGAACACAGGAGGATAAAGGATGAAGTTTCTAAAAAGTGTCAAAGCAGAAATGAAACAAGTAACATGGCCATCTCGTAAGCAATTACGTAAAGATACATTGGTAGTTATCGAAACGTCGATTATTTTTGGTGTGATGTTTTTCGTTATGGATACAGCAATCCAAAGTTTATTTGCTTTCTTATTAAAATAAGGCGCTAGTAAAAATCGCAAAATAGTGCTATAATCAGGTTGAAGGAAAAACTTCGGGCAACTGGGGTTTTTTTATTTTACAATGAAATGAGGAGCCCTTAATGGAATCTTTTGAAAAAAATTGGTATGTATTGCATACATACTCAGGATATGAAAACAAAGTAAAAGCAAACATCGAATCTCGTGCGCAAAGTATGAAAATGGCTGACTTTATTTTCCGTGTAGTTGTTCCAGAAGAAACTGAAACAGAAGTAAAGAACGGTAAAGAAAAAGAAATCGTTCATAAAACATTCCCAGGTTATGTATTAGTCGAAATGATCATGTCGGATGCTTCTTGGTATGTCGTTCGTAATACACCGGGGGTAACTGGATTTGTTGGTTCTCATGGTGCAGGAAGTAAACCAGCGCCATTATTGCCAGAAGAAGTGAACCATATCTTGCGTTCAATCGGTATGAGCTTACGCCAAAATGATTTAGAAATCGAAGTAGGCGAAGTAGTCAAAATCATCGAAGGTGCTTTTGCTGGACTAGAAGGTCAAGTAACAGAAGTAGATGAAGAAAAAGAAAAATTAAAAGTGAATATCGATATGTTTGGTCGTGAAACAAGTACAGAACTTGATTTTGATCAAGTAGACAAAATCGATTAATACGTTGCTAGAAGTGTTTTAAAAAAGCATATCGCCGGAGCAACAAGTAAGACGGAAAGATTGTTACTCAACTCTTTTCGTCTTTTTTTGTTATTCATTAGTAGGAGGACAGATCATGACAAAATGGCGTAAATTTATAATGACCAGTTTTTTGATTGGATTAGGGATGGTTTTGTTGGCTGGCTGTCAGTCTAAAGCAACCAATGAGCCAACCACTGGAACAAAGAAGGCAGAAACGACACAAACAACAGAAGAAAAAATTGAAAAAACGACTACACCTACGCTGTTTCTCCATGGCTATAGTGGAACCGTCAACTCCTTTAAAGGAATGATCCAGCGATTAGAAGATAGCACACAAAAAGAGTTGACATTGACGGTGGATGTCAATGGTCAAGTACAGGCTGATGGAGAATTAACAAAGAAAGCGGACAATCCGATCGTCCAAGTATTATTTGCGGATAATAAAAACAATGAATGGAATCAAACTGAATGGATCAAAGCGTGTCTAACATATCTACAATCTGCCTATGGCATCGATAAAGTGAATATCGTTGGTCACTCGATGGGAGGAGTCAGCGGGATGCGTTATCTTGCTACTTATGGCCAAGATCAATCGTTACCACAAGTCCAAAAGTTTGTTGCATTAGGGGCGCCATTTAATGAATTTGAAGAAAACAGTACTCAAAGCTTAAATGATATGCTGAAAAATGGCCCAGCTGTGACAACTAGTCGGTACCAAGATTACCAACAACTGATAGGCAACGTTCCTACAACTACCCAATTCTTGCTAGTTGGTGGACAATTGAGTGAAACGGATGCTAGTGATGGGACTGTTCCATTGAGTAGTGCCTTGGCGGTGTATGCTTTACTCAAGCAAAATGGAAATCCAGTTGAGGAAAAGGTCGTCGAAGGAGAAAATGCTGCACACAGTATGCTTCATGAAAACCAGGAAGTGGATCGACTGGTCCAACAATTTGTTTGGAATCTGAATGAATAGAATCGACTAACATTCGAAAAAAGTACTGCTACTTGCTATTTAACTGTATTCTTTTGTTTAAAAGAGTGTAACTCAAGTGAAGCGAGCGTGGGACCAAAGTAAGAAATACTTTTGTCTCGACCTCCTTGTGAGTGACACTTTTTTATTTTAAACTCAAACCGAGTATAAATGTTTGCTTACTTTTAGTAAGAGTAATATGATGAGTTTGTACTAAAAAAGAAAGAGGGATTTAGTTATGGCTTATCAGGCAAGTACAGAAGAACATTCAATTGATATCGTAAATATTGCTTCACTTGAAGGAAAAGTAAAAGAGCGCATGGAAGCTGGCGCATTTGGGTATATCCGTGGTGGTTCAGAAGATGAATGGACGATGAAAGAAAATACGACATCGTTCAATACGAAAAAAATCATGCCTCGAGTGTTGAGAGGAATCGATTCGGCTGATTTAAGTACATCGATTTTTGGGATTGATTTGAAGACGCCGATCATTCAAGCGCCATCTGCTGCGCAAGGCTTAGCACATGAAAAAGGAGAGGCGAATACAGCGAAAGGTGTTGCTGCAGCTGGTTCGATCTTTTCTATCAGCACGTACGCCAATACAACTATCCAAGATGCGGCAGCGGCAGCGCCTGGTGCGCCACAATTTTTCCAATTATATATGAGTAAAGATGACGGCTTTAATGAATTCATCTTGGACAAAGCAGTTGAAGCTGGTGCAAAGGCAATTATCTTAACCGCTGATTCGACATTAGGTGGGTATCGAGAAGAAGATATCATCAATCATTTCCAATTCCCATTACCAATGCCTAACCTTGCAGCGTATAGTGAACAGAGCGCAAGTGGAAATGGTGAAGGAAAAGGGATCTCTGAAATCTATGCAGCGGCTAAGCAAGGATTGACACCAGAAGATATCAAAAAAATCAAAGATTTAACGAATCTACCTGTGATCGTAAAGGGTATCCAATCACCAGAAGATGCCGAAGTAGCAATTTCTGCCGGTGCAGATGGTATTTGGGTTTCGAATCATGGAGGACGTCAACTTGATGGTGGACCCGCTTCTTTTGAAGTTCTGCCTAAAGTAGCAGAAGTTGTCAATAAACGTGTTCCTGTTATCTTTGATTCAGGCGTACGCCGTGGAGAACATGTCTTCAAAGCTCTAGCGAGTGGGGCGGATCTAGTTGCCATTGGTCGTCCAGTCATCTACGGCTTGAACCTAGGTGGCGCACAAGGTGTTACTTCTGTATTTGATCATTTGAATAAAGAGTTATCGATCACTATGCAATTGGCTGGTACTAGAACAGTGAACGAAATTAAAAACACTAAGTTGCTAGATTAAAAGAAGTCAAAAAAAATAGCGCGTATCGACAGAGCCGTCGATACGCGCTATTTTTTTGAAGGAACGTCTAGTACACCACTAACGACAAAACAGGTAAAACTAGTCATTTTTTTTTGAAATTACCGAAAAACCTACTTTTGAACGACGGTTATTCGAGAGTCTGTAGCAAACCTGATTTTTAGATTTGTCCCACATTTGTTTTCCGCCTCTAATAAAAGAACATTTCCACGTTTTATTTTAAAATCTCTTTTGTTAGTCGTTTAGCAGTTGGAGTTGCTGCTAGACCACCTTCTGCTGTTTCTTTGAAGATAGAGGGCATTTGTCTGCCTACTTGATACATCGCAGCGACAACTTCGTCAGGGGGAATCACACTTTCGATACCGGCTAACGCCATGTCGGCAGAAATGAAAGCTTGAGAAGAACCAAGCGCATTTCTTTTGACACATGGAACTTCAACGAGCCCTGCGACAGGGTCACAGATCAGCCCCATCATATTTTTTAAAGTAATTGCAACGGCTTGAGCGGCTTGATGCGGCGTACCATTTTTTGCACATACTAATGCAGCAGCTGCCATGGCACTGGCTGAACCAACTTCTGCTTGGCAACCACCTTCTGCACCACTGATCGAAGCATTATTTGCCATGACTAGTCCGAATGCCCCAGCAGTAAAGAGAAATTCTAACTGTTGTTCATGACTTAATTCCAAGCGCTCACGAACAGACATCAATACACCAGGTACGACTCCAGCGCTGCCGGCAGTAGGTGTTGCGCAGATCAAGCCCATTTTGGCATTGACCTCGTTCACAGCAATCGCATTACGAACGGCAGTCAGGATCGTTTCACCACTAAGAAAATCAGCTTCCTTTAAATAATCGTTTAGTTTTTTTGCATCGCCACCTGTAATGCCAGTTACAGATGTTACACCTGCTTTTCCTTCAGCAATGGATTGTTCCATCACACTTAGATTTTTTTCCATGATCGCGATGATCTGTTCGCGTGAACGTCCGCTCATTTCCATTTCAACAGCAATCATTAATTCAGCGACACTGGAGTAGTCGTTTGCTTGTTGTACGAGTTCTTCAATAGAGAAAAACATTTTTCTTCCTCCTTTAATCGAAATAATTGACACTATCGATGTTTGGCAATTGATTTAATTTTTTAACAGTATCATCTACTTGCGGGTCATCGACTTCGATGATCATGATCGCATTTTCGCCTTTAGATTCACGAGTCACCGTCATAGTCCCGATATTTGTATTCGTTTCAGAAAGGATGTTTGTGACTTTGGCGATCATTCCCGGCACATCTCGATGGACGATGATCAGGGTAGGCGTGCCCATGCTTAATGAGATCTTGAACCCATTCAATTCAGATATCTGAATATTTCCGCCACCGATCGAGATCCCAGTTACGGAAAGTTTACGAGTTCCTTTTCTTAACAACATTTTTACAGAGTTGGGATGTTCCGCTTTTTCCGCTTTTGGAACGAATAATACTTCCATGCCTGCTTCATAAGCCAATTTCAGTGAATCTGCTAAATGTTCATCATCTGGTTCCATGCCTAATAAGCCGCCGACTAAAGCAATATCGGTACCATGTCCTCGATAAGTCTTAGCAAAAGATTCATAAAGATAAATATCGACAGAATCTGGTTGTTCGCCAAAAATACTACGGACGATTTTACCGATTCGAGCAGCACCAGCGGTATGAGAACTACTAGGACCAATCATGACAGGACCGATAATATCGAAAACACTGCGGTATTTTAATTCTTTCATTTCTTCACCTCGTTAAAATTTACAGATATATAGCTGGCGCATGTCAGCATTTCTTCTTGGCGCTAGTTTAGCACAAATGGTAAACAAATAGGGAAGGTTCTTCACGTTTTAAGGAGAAAATTATCGATTTCTTCCATAGAATGTAAATTTATAAGAAAAAAATCTTGAAAAAAAGAATATATTTGCTATACTGTATCAGTGTGCATTGTCGTGCGCACTATTTTGTCTGATAATCAGATGATTATGAGAGAAAACGTGGGAGGAGAAATATGCATCTCCAATTAACCACATCACGGACTTAAGGAGGTATGTCTCGTGGCAAAGAAAGTAGAAAAAATCGTTAAATTGCAAATTCCTGCAGGTAAAGCAACTCCAGCTCCACCAGTAGGTCCTGCACTAGGTCAAGCGGGTGTCAATATCATGGGATTCACAAAAGAATTCAATGCTCGTACAGCTGATCAAGCAGGTTTGATTATTCCGGTTGTTATTTCTGTATACGAAGACCGTTCATTCACATTCGTTACAAAAACACCACCAGCTGCAGTATTGTTGAAAAAAGCAGCAAACATTGAAAAAGGTTCAGGCGAACCAAACAAAAACAAAGTTGCTAAAGTTTCTAGCGATCAAATCAAAGAAATCGCTGAATTAAAAATGGAAGACCTAAACGCAGCGAACGTTGAAGCAGCAATGCGCATGGTTGAAGGAACTGCACGAAGCATGGGGATCACTGTAGAATAATCTCTACACCCTAAGAAAGTAGCTTCTCAGTTGGCTCTGTATTGAAAGATATAGAACACGTGGGAGGTACAACCGTTATAACCACAATCAAGGAGGAACCAAAATGGCTAAAAAGAGCAAAAAAATGCAAGATGCATTAAAAAAAGTTGATTCAAGTAAAGTTTACCCTGTTGCTGAAGCAGTAGCATTAGCAAAAGAAACAAACATTGCAAAATTCGACGCTACAGTTGAAGTTGCATACCGTTTGAACGTAGACCCTAAAAAAGCAGACCAACAAATTCGTGGTGCAGTAGTATTACCTAACGGAACTGGTAAAACACAAACTGTTTTAGTATTTGCTAAAGGCGACAAAGCAAAAGAAGCTGAAGCAGCTGGTGCAGACTTCGTAGGAGACGACGACATGGTTCAAAAAATCCAAAATGGATGGTTTGACTTTGACGTAGTTGTTGCTACACCTGACATGATGGCTACTGTTGGTCGTTTAGGACGTGTTTTAGGACCTAAAGGCTTAATGCCAAACCCTAAAACTGGTACTGTAACTATGGATGTTACAAAAGCAGTGAACGAAGTAAAAGCAGGTAAAGTAACTTACCGTGTGGACAAAGCTGGAAACGTCCATGTTCCAATCGGTAAAGTATCATTCGACAACGAAAAACTTGTTGAAAACTTTACAACAATCCATGATGTATTAGTGAAAGCTAAACCATCAGCAGCTAAAGGTCAATACATGAAAAATATCACTGTTACAACAACATTTGGACCTGGTATCCATGTAGACCAAGCTTCTTTCTAATTTAAATTAGAACGTTGATTGATCCAACTGAAAAAATAATTCTTGACTCAACTAGTTTAGCATGCTAAGCTAGTTGAGGTTAATAATTAACTTGTACCGAAGACAGTAGGTGGCATTCGCCTTAATTTCCTACCGAGGACGTTTATTGAATACTTTCAATAGTCCCTCTATGTCTGCGGTGGCATAGAGTTTTTTATTGTGAATCACTAAGAACGATGTGAATAGATGATGAATAATACTTGGCGAACAGAGTGAGCGAAGTCTCCTCTCAGGCGAAGCATGTTGAATCACTAAGAACGAAGTGGATCATTGATACACAATACTTGGTGAATAACTAAGTGTAAAGAACTCTTCCATCAAAATTCAGGAGGTGAAACTCAAAAATGAGTGAAGCAATTATCGCAAAAAAAGCAGCAATCGTTGATGAAGTAAGTGAAAAATTTACAGCAGCAGCATCTGTAGTCGTTGTTGACTACCGTGGTCTAACTGTTGATGAAGTGACTCGTTTACGTAAACAACTTCGTGATGCAAACGTAGAAATGAAAGTTATCAAAAACTCAATTCTTTCTCGTGCTGCAAAAAAAGCTGGATTAGAAGGCTTGGACGAAGTATTCACTGGCCCTACAGCCGTTGCATTTAGTAACGAAGATGTAGTTGCACCAGCGAAAATCATGGACGAATTTGCTAAAGAAGCAAAAGCATTAGAAATCAAAGGCGGTATCATCGAAGGTAAAGTATCTTCATTGGAAGAAATCACAGCATTGGCAAAATTGCCAAACCGCGAAGGACTTCTATCTATGTTGCTATCTGTACTACAAGCGCCAGTCCGCAACGTGGCTTACGCTGTCAAAGCAGTGGCAGAAAAAGAAGATGGAGATGCAGCTTAATTGCCGCATAGCATAAATAAAAATATTAACATCTAAAACGGAGGAAATTATAATGGCATTGAACATTGAAAACATCGTTGCTGAGTTAAAAGAAGCAACTATCCTAGAACTTAACGACCTAGTTAAAGCTATTGAAGAAGAATTTGGCGTATCTGCTGCTGCTCCTGTAGCTGCAGTTGCTGCTGGTGCTGGTGGCGCTGCTGCTGAAGAACAAACAGAATTCACTGTTGAATTAACAGCAACTGGCGACCAAAAAGTTAAAGTTATCAAAGCAGTTCGTGAAGCAACTGGCTTAGGCTTGAAAGAAGCTAAAGCTGTAGTTGACGGAGCTCCTGCACCAGTTAAAGAAGGCGTGTCAAAAGACGAAGCTGAAGAATTAAAAGCTAAACTTGAAGAAGTTGGCGCAACTGTAACAGTTAAATAATCACTCTTGATTATTACGAGCTAGAATCCTTATCATGAGGGTTCTAGCTTTTTTTGTTTGGCTTTAGGATAAAAGGACAGAAACCAAATTCCAAGAAATAAACAAGGACTCGCTGATTCAATCTTTAGGTTGGCTGGTTCTTTTTAGATGTATGGTACACTAATACATAATCAGTGTTTTGGTAGGTGGAAAAATGAAAAGTAAAAAATTACAGAAAGTATTGATTGCGCTGGGCATTTTGCTGATCCTTTTTTTAGGGTACCACTTGTACTTGGAATACCAAGCAGATATCCATCTGTTAATTGATCCTAAAGCAAATGAACAACAATTGTTGCATAGTGTACGCTCCCATGGTCTTTCTGCGGCAGTGATCCTGATTTTGTTGATGGGGATCATGTGTGCTATTCCAGGAGTACCTACTGCAGTCATCGGAGTGATTGTAGGGTTAAGCTATGGTCCTTTTCTTGGTGCATTGATCAATATTGTAGGGAATGCTTCTGGGAATATTTTAGCGATTTCTCTTATGCAACATTTGAAATTGGTGGACCATTCTAAAAAATCAAATCGTTGGGTCAAAGCGATTCGTAGCATGAAACACCCAAAAATCGGGATCATGGTGGGATACATGGTGCCGATCATTCCTTCATCAGTGATCAACTTTGCAACGACGACGTTGAATTTACAGGTGCGAGAAATTTTGATGTCGATCATTATTGGGGTGATCCCATCTTCTGTTTTGTATGCGTGTGGAGGAGAGGCTTTATTCCATGGATACAGCAAAACAGCATTGCTCTTGATTGCAAGTGTGTTGATTTTGACTTTGTTGATTGTAGTTATCTATAAAGACCATAGAAAAAAACAAATAGAATGAATTTTTTTCTTGTATAAAGATTCCAATAACGAATATTTGTCTTGTATCGATAAAAGATTGGTTGTGCTAGACTTTCCTGTTTCCTATTTTTTAAAGAAGTTGTAAACTAATAAAGGAAATGGGGGAAATAAATGGAAAAAAACGAACAAACACCGTTAACACGCTCGCTGATTTTACTTTTGTCGATCACATGCGGCGTAGTTGTAGCGAATATGTATTATATCCAGCCGATTGGAACGAAAGTAGCGACTAGTCTGTCCGTCAGTACGAGTGCCGTCGGAATCTTGACGATGCTGACTCAACTTGGTTATGCACTAGGATTATTATTTTTAGTTCCGTTAGGTGATGTTGTTGATCGGCCTAAATTGATTATTCGGATGGCAGCATTATCAGCAATTTCATTATTAGCAGCCTTTTTTGCGCCATCATTCACGTTGTTTGCTTGTGCATCATTCTTGATCGGTTTATTATCTATCGTACCGCAAATCATTATTCCGTATGGAGCGGTTCTAGCTGGACCAAAAGCAAGAGGAAAAGTGATGGGGACATTACTGAGTGGTCTCTTAGTGGGAATCTTGCTTTCTCGAACTGTTTCGGGGATCGTAGCGAGTCTTTTTTCATGGCGGATGATTTACTTATTTGCATTAGTCTTGGTTGCTGTTTTAACAGGACTGTTATATTGGAAAATGCCAAGAACGACCGTAGCAACGACGAAAACAGTTTCTTATGTGGACTCTTTAAAAAGCTTGCCACATTTAGTAAGAACACAACGTTTGCTACGAGAAGCAGCTATCAGCGGTTTCTTTATGTTTGGGACATTTTCGATTTTTTGGTCAACATTGATTTTTTATATCAGTAGTCCGGCGTATCATTGGGGAACTTTTGAAGCTGGGATCTTAGCTATATTTGGCTTATCTGGGGCTGTAGCAGCACCAATTGTTGGGCGACTAGCAGATTCCTATTCAGAACGTAAGATCGTAGGTATGGGCTTGGCTATGCAAACGATCAGTTTTATTGCTTTATTTATTGCAGGTGATTATTTGGTTGTATTATTGTTAGCGATCATCTTGTTGGATGTTGGGAACCAATTTGGACAAGTGGCGAACCAAACGAGAGTACAAGGTTTGGGAGAGGCAGCAAGCAATCGTAACAATACTATTTTTATGTTTATGTACTTTATTGGTGGATCAGCTGGTTCATTGCTTGGTACTACCATGTGGCAACAATATGGTTGGACAGGCGTAACACTGGCTGGAATTGTTTTCCAATTATGTGCTTTTTTCTTCCAATATGTTGTTTTTAGGGAAAAAACGCATCAAGTATCCTAGCATTGATGAACGACCGCATTTTTCAAAAATAAGTTAGAGGCTAAGACAAAATCGTACAATTTTGTCCTAGCCTCTTGTTTAACTAGTTAACATAGTTTGTTATAATTCTTCGATCTCGATGACTCGATCTGCTAGATCTTGGTAAAATTCTTGTTCATGGGAAACAATGATGACAGTACCAGGGAATTTTTGGATACCCTTTTGCAAACTATCCTTCGTTTCATGGTCGATATGATTTGTCGGTTCATCAAGAATCAATAAGTTTCCTTGATTCATCGTCAATTGAGCAAGCTTGACTTTTGTTTGCTCACCACCACTGAGGGTCGATAACGGTTCACTGGCTAATTGATTGACAAGCCCTGATTTAGCTAATTGGCGTCGTAACTCCTTGGTCGTTGCCTTCGGAAATTGGGCACTTAAATATTGTAAAGGAGTCTCTAAAGGTTTTTCCCAATGGAGATCTTGTGAAAAATAATTGATTTTCGTATTATCAGGAAAATGATAGTCACCATCTAACTGTGTGATTTCTCCAATCAATGTTTTTAGAAGCGTGGATTTACCGATCCCGTTAAATCCTCGGATAGCTACTGTTTCACCAAAACGGATCGTCAGATTGATTGGCGCCAGTAAAGGACGTTCATAACCGATAACTAAATCAGTTGTTTCAACAGCAAGAGTAGTCACGATCGGTGCAAATGGGAAATCAAAAATCGCTTTAGCTGCGGAAGCAGGTGGTGTCAAGCGTTCGATTTTATCTAGCTGTTTCTGGCGACTCTTCGCCATCGTAGAACGTGAACCAGCTTTATATTTTCGGATATAAGCTTCTGTTTTCTCGATCTGCTTTTGCTGTGCATGGAATTGACGCAAATAGCTTTCACGATTTTGTTCTTTTTGTTTCAATGCCTGCTTTAGATGTCCCGTATATTTTGTGATTTTACCAAATTCGATATCTGCGATGTGGGTAGTGATCTTGTCTAGAAATTCTTGGTCATGTGAGATGACAATATATGTTCCTTCAAATTCTTGGAGAAACTGTGTCAGCCATTGGATATGCTGGTCGTCTAGATGGTTGGTTGGTTCATCTAGAATTAAGACATCTGGGGTCTCCAACAATAATTTTGCCAAGATGACTTTCGAGCGTTGTCCACCACTAAGATTTTTTAGAGGGGTATCTAAGCCTAGGACATCGATCCCTAAGCCACTGCTCATCTCTGCTACCAAAGTATCGATTTGATAAAAAACACCCTGATCTAGTTCTGTTTGTAACTTTCCTGCTTTTTCAAGGAGACTATCATCGAAATTCTCACCATATTCTTGATATAGTTCAGCTATTTTTGCCTCTTTTTCAAATTCCTTTGAATAAGCTGTTTTTAGAAATTCTTCGATCGTTAAGGTTTCATCTACCTCTACATATTGATCTAAATAGCCGCGGTGGATATTTTTTTGCCAATGGATCTGACCATCATCAGGCAAGATCTCGCCAGTGATGATTTTGATCAAGGTACTTTTACCAGCACCATTTTGTCCGATCAAGCCTAGGTGTTCGCCGGCATTGACTTGTAGCTGAACATTTTCATATAAAATTTTATCCCCAAATTGCTGGGTAATATTTGTTAAAGTTAAAATACTCATTGTGATTTCCTTTCTAACGATGAGGAAGACACTTTAAAACTCAATTTCAAGGGAAATAGTTAAAATGATTTGGGAAATATTTCTCGTATTTTCTCTAAAAAGAGTAAGGTAAAAGAGGATGGGACAGAAAAAAACTCTGTGGATTCATACTTTCGGCCTAGCCTCTTGTAAAATAGTTGAATAAAATGCAACCAGTCTAAAAAACATCGTATCCAATGAAACGTAACACGGGCAGGAAGGGATTGTCAAGAAAATACAAAAAGTACGATATTTGGTCTATACTAATGTTGTAAAAAAGAAAAAAGAATGCTATAATTGGGCTATACCAAAAACAAAGGAGTAGTCGTTATGGAAATCATTCGTGTGAAAAACGCTGAAGAAGGCGGAAAAAAAGCTTTTGAAATTATCAAAAAAGGTATGGATAATGGTGCTACGGTTTTAGGACTTGCGACAGGAAGTACGCCAATCACATTATATAAAGAAATGACTTCAAGCGATCTAGATTTCAGTAACATGACTTCTGTAAACTTGGATGAATATGTTGGACTAGGTGGAGACGATGACCAAAGCTACCGTCACTTTATGAATGTCCAATTGTTTGATAAAAAACCATTTAAAGAAACTTTCGTTCCAAATGGAAAAGCGGACGATCTTGAAGCAGCTTGCAAAGAGTATGATGAAGTGATCGAAAAACATCCGATCGATATCCAAATCTTAGGTATCGGCCAAAATGGTCACATCGGTTTCAACGAACCAGGCGTACCATTTGATGGGAAAACATCCGTAGTTGATTTAACTGAATCAACGATCAATGCCAATAAACGTTTCTTTGAAAAAGCAGAGGATGTTCCGACTAAAGCTGTGTCAATGGGCGTGGGTTCAATTCTTAAAGGAAAAGAAATTGTTTTACTTGCATATGGCGAAAACAAAGCAGATGCAATCAAAGGAATGATCGATGGACCTGTAACAACAGATATGCCAGCTAGTGCATTACAAAATCACGACAATGTTATCGTTATTATCGATGATGCTGCTGGAAGCAAATTATAAGCAAACTTTTCAAAAACTAAAAAAGAGGGTGTGGCAAACGTCTTGTCACGCACTCTTTTTTTCTACCAGAAATCAGTCTTTTTTTGTTTCCATCTTTTAAACATGATATATTGAAGTAGAGGGTGTTGAAATGAATGATATGATATTAACTATTCCAGAAATCGTTCTTAGATTGGGGATTGCATTACTATTTGGTGGAGCAATCGGATTTGAACGACAGTACAAAAATAGACCGGCAGGCATGCGTACGCACATTTTAGTTTGTATTGGCGCGTGTATCATCGCACTGATCCAAGTGGAAATCGCTAGTAAAGCAATGCGTGATGCGTTAGAATATCCGGAATTAGTTGGAACGATCCGGTCAGATGAAGCACGTCTGATTGCTCAAGTAGTCAGTGGTGTCGGATTTTTAGGTGCAGGAACGATCATCGTCACTAAGCAGTCTGTTACAGGTTTAACGACCGCAGCGTCTTTATGGGCAATTGCAGGGGTAGGCATTGCAATCGGTATGGGGTTTTATGCGATTGCTATTATTAGTTTTATTGGAATTGTGCTTGCATTGACGGTCGTCAAAAAAATTATCCATGTCCCAACGACTAAAAAGTTGGAGATCCAATTTATCCACCGGAAAGAAACAAAAGATTTTCTGGCAGATTATTTTGAAAAACGCGATATTATTATCGAAGATGTGAATTTTGACGTGAAATTTGTAGAGGATTATCGAGTATATAAAAATATTTATACGATAAATTTACCTAAAAACATGACCTACGCAGAAGTGATTGAAGAATTATCGACTTATAAAAATATCACAAAACTTCATTTGGTGAGCATTGCTCAGTAAAGTTCATTCTGTATCAACTAAATAAAAAAAGGACAAAACAAAAAGCATGGGGCTTCAAAAATCATTCATTTTTTGAGGGTCTTAGAGCTGAATGTTTTGTCCTTTTTATTGATTGTAATGATTGAATAAGGGAAAAGTTAAAATTTCTCATAAAATAGCGCTTTAATTTAATGGGAATGATAGAATAGACTTATCAAAAGTTGGAGGAGATGTATGTATTCAAAATTTAAAGAATCAAAATTATTATTCTGGACTGTTGAACTGGTATTGACGATTATCGGTGTCTTTTTTATTATCCAGATGCCGAATGTCTTTAGTCCAGTTTTAAAAATGATTTCAGCAATTGTCTTGCCTTTATTAATTGCTGGCTTTTTTTACTATATGTTTAATCCGGTAGTTTCATTTTTGGAAAAACATCGGATACCAAGAGTATACGGGTATATCTTGGTATTAGTTGTAGTGATCGTGGTTACAGTATTAGCAATCATGAATGTGATTCCTCAATTGGTCGAACAAACGATTCAATTAACACGAAGCTTACCAACCTACGCCGAAGAAACGAGTAAATGGCTGAATGAAGTGGCACAAAGAGAAGAATTTAAAAATTTCAATCTGGAGGAACAGTTAGCTTCTGCAAACTTATCCCTTAGCAATCTCTTCAATATCGCATTGGTTAGTTTGACAAGCAGTGTATCAAAGATCATTTCTTTCATGCTCCAGTTTTTTATTCTATTATTTACAGTGCCATTCATTTTATTGTTCATGTTCAAAGATGGACATAAGTTTATTGATGCACTTTCAAAATTTTTCCCACAAAATATACGTGGTGAGTTGCGGCAAACTGTGAGAGAACTGAATGATACTTTATCGGCATATATCAGTAGTACGATCGTGGATGCAGTGATCATCGGTGTATTGAGTTTTATAGCAATGACGATTTTTAATCAGCCGTATAGTTTGTTACTCGCTGTATGTTGTGGGATCACGAATATCATACCTTACGTGGGACCGTTCATTGGCGCGGTTCCTGCAGTGATCGTTGGCTTATTTGTTTCACCATTTCAAGCGCTTTATATGGCACTTTCTATACTGGTCATCCAACAGTTGGACGGGAACGTCATCAAACCATTATTATTTGGAAAGTCGATGAATATCCATCCATTAACCATCATTTTAGTTTTGATAGGAGCCGGAAGTGTGGCTGGAATCATGGGGATGCTGATTTGTATCCCAGTTTATGCGGTCATCAAGACATTGGTATTGAATATCCGAAAAATCTATCTATTAAAAAAATTTGAACACACTACAGAGAGCGATCGATTGATCAACGAATAATAGAAACACTACCATATAACAGAAAATTAGAAAAAAGCATCTTTAGAAGTCGTCATGACTTTTGGAGATGCTTTTTCTGTTCTTAAAATGTATGAAACTAACAGTGGATTGGTACCTTTTGAGAACCTCGGTTTCTGACTTCTAGGAATATGCTCTAAAAAAACAACTCCATAATAAAAAAAGCGTGGGACAAAAGTAAGAAACACTTCTGTCCCAGCCTATTTTACTCAAACCGAATCACTTTTACAGTCTAGTCTAATCCAATCAAATAGTCATCGTCTTTCATGGCTTCAACATGACCAAGTAAGTAGCCGTTACCGACTTGAGAGAAGAAGTCATGGTTGCTTGTTCCTGTGGAAATCCCATTCATGACGATTGGGTTTACATCGTTTGCTGTATCTGGGAAGAGTGGGTCCATCCCTAGATTCATCAAAGCTTTGTTTGCGTTGTAGCGCAAGAAAGTTTTTACTTCTTCTGTCCAACTGATTGGATCGTATAATTCTTCCGTATAACGTTCTTCATTTTCATATAATTCATACAACAAATTATACATCCAATCTTTTAATTGCTCCTGTTCTTCTTCAGGAAGTTCGTTATAGCCTAGCTGAAATTTGTACCCAATGTAGGTACCATGCACAGATTCATCGCGAATGATCAATTTGATGATTTCAGCGACATTCGCCAATTTATTATTTCCTAAATAGTAAAGTGGTGTGTAGAAACCAGAATAGAATAGGAATGTTTCTAAAAACACACTGGCAATTTTCTTTTCTAAAGGTGTGCCATGCTTATAAATTTCGTTGATACGCTCTGCTTTTTTCTGCAGATAAGGATTTGTATTCGTCCATTCAAAAATTTCTTCGATTTCTTTTTTTGTATTCAGTGTACTGAAGATAGAAGAATAGCTTTTTGCATGAACAGATTCCATGAATTGGATGTTGTTCAATACCGCTTCTTCATGAGGGGTACGAACATCCTTGCGCAATTGATCCATTCCGCTTTCTGATTGAACGGTATCTAGTAATGTCAATCCACCAAAAACATGACCAACAGTGTCTTTTTCTAATTGAGAAAGGGTACGCCAATCATCTAAGTCATTAGATAAAGGAATACGTGTGTCTAACCAAAATTGCTCAGTCAATTTTTCCCACGTAGATTTATCGATGACATCTTCAATTTCATTCCAGTTTATTGCTTCATAATAAGTTTCTGACATGAGTGATGCTCCTTTATTTGAAATACAGTCCTAAATATTCTTGATTACCCAATTAGATGACACAGCTTTCACATTGGTTGCTGCCGATTTCTTCTGCATCGTCTGTGAAGGTACGTACGTAATAAATTGATTTTACACCTTTATGGAAAGCATAGTGTCTTAAAATATTTAGATCACGCGTCGTTTGTTTGGTTGTTGTTTTCCATTCATAAAGCCCTTCTGGAATTTCAGAACGCATGAATAAAGTTAAACTCATTCCTTGGTCGACATGCTTTTGTGCAGTGGCGTAGATATCGATCACTTTGCGCATATCCATATCATAAGCAGAAGTATAATATGGAATTGTTTCGTTTGAAAGATAAGGTGCTGGATAATAGATTTTACCGATTTTCTTTTCTTGGCGTTCTTCGATCATACGAGTGATCGGATGGATACTTGCACTTGTATCGTTGATATAAGAAATTGATCCATTTGGTGCAACAGCTAAGCGGTTTTGATGATACAATCCATCTTTCATGATTGCTTGTTTCAAGTTTTCCCAGTCTTCAGCACTTGGGATAAAAATACCAGCAAATAATTGTTTCACTTTTTCTGATTTTGGTTGGAACTCTCCAGTAACATATTTATCAAAATAAGTACCGTCTGCATAAGCTGATTTTTCAAAATTATGAAATACTTGTTTTCGTTCACGAGCAATCGCGTTGCTTTCTACGAGTGTCCAATAGTTTAGTAACATGAAATAAATATTTGTGAAGTCCAATGAATCTTCAGAGCCATATTCCATCTGTTCTTTGGCGAAAAATGTGTGTAAGCCCATTGCGCCTAAACCAATCGTATGGTTCAATTTGTTTCCATGTTGGATTGGTGGAACAACGTCGATATCTGAGGCATCTGTGATATAAGTCAATGCACGAGTCATTGTACGGACTGAATGACCAAAATCAGGGCTATCCATCAAGTTGACGATATTTGTTGAACCTAAGTTACATGAAATATCTGTTCCCAATACTTCATATTCTTGTTTTCCATTGATAACAGAAGGTGTTTGTACTTGTAAAATCTCAGAGCATAAGTTGCTCATGATGATTTTTCCAGCGATTGGATTTTCACGATTGGCTGTATCGATATTGATAATATAAGGATAGCCAGATTCTTGTTGTAATTTTGAAATTTCATTTTCAAGATCGCGTGCTTTGATTTTTTGTTTACGGATATTAGGATTAGCGACCAAGTTATCGTATTCAGCAGTGATGTCGACATAAGAAAATGGGACACCGTATTCTTTTTCAACGCTATACGGACTGAAGAGATACATGTCTTCATTTTTACGTGCTAATTCGTAAAATTTATCAGGCACGATGACACCAAGAGAAAGTGTTTTAACACGGATTTTTTCATCTGCATTTTCTTTTTTTGCTGAAAGAAAGGCAATGATATCCGGATGGAAAACATTCAAATAAACCACGCCAGCTCCTTGACGCTGACCTAACTGATTTGAATAACTGAAACTATCTTCATAAAGTTTCATTACTGGAACAACCCCACTAGCAGCTCCTTCGTATCCTTTGATCGGCGCACCTGCTTCACGTAAATTAGAAAGTGTGATACCTACACCTCCACCAATACGAGACAGTTGTAAAGCTGAGTTGATGGAACGACCAATCGAATTCATATCATCTGTCACTTGTGTCAAGAAACAGGAAACCAATTCACCGCGTCGCTTGCGCCCAGCATTCAAGAACGAAGGTGTAGCTGGTTGATAGCGTTGGTGGATCATTTCATCAGCTAAAGAAAGAGCAAGGTCTTCGTCACCATTTGCAAAATAAAGAGCATTGAAAGCTACACGATCTTCATAAGATTCTAAATATGCAGAACCATCATTTGTTTTTAATGCATACTGTGAATAAAATTTATAAGCAGCCATAAATGATTTAAATGTAAAATGTTGTTTGTCTAAAAATTGATATAGCTTTTCAATAAATTCAGGAGAATAAAGCTGAATAAATTCTGATTCCAAGTAATCATGAGTGATCAAATAATTGATTTTATCCATTGCTGTAGCAAAAGTCATTGTATTTGGTTTAACATTTTCCTCAAAAAATGCAGTCAATGCTTCTTTATCCTTATTTAAAGGGATCTGACCATTCACAGGTCGATTGATCTCATTGTTTAACTTAAAATAGCTGACATCTTTTAATTGTTTAAGACTCATAAATACGCCCAACCTTCATTTCTTATTTTGATAAATTCTTTCTTTTGATGCTGTAAAAAAGGATTTGGGGGATGTTCGGGCAAAGAGTCCTCACTTCCATCAAATCCGATTAGAGATACATTCCAATTGACAGTTCATTAGCTAGCAAGTTTGCGTAATTGATCTGGACGGAAACCAATCACTGTTTCAACGTCTGAAGTGATCACAGGTACACTTTGAAAGCCTTGTGCTTTTAACCAATCGATGGCTTCAGGTTGTTCATCGATATTGACTTCCTCAAAATCGATTTGGTTGTCCGATAAAAAGCGTTTGACCATCTTACATTGCATACAATTGTTTTTTGAAAATATTTTTACGTTCATTTTTGTTTTCCTCCTGACTCTGCTGTTTATCTATAATGAATAGTATAAAACTATTAGTAAAAAAGTCAAACGGCAGACACTACATATTGTGTTGTGGAAACTGTGGAATACTATGTTTTGTGGTTTTTGAAAAACAGCTGAAAACAAGCGTTAAGTGAAAAAAAGCTTGTTTTAGTACAGAAAATACTGTGGAAAACTTGGAAAAAAGTTTTTTTTTACACACAAAAATCAAAAGAAATGAAAATACGCTCAAAAAATCACAAGTAACATTGACATTCTCAATTAGAGAGAGTATTCTTTGTGAGAATGATTCTCAATAACTGAGATAGATTGGGATTGAATGGATAGATAAAATGGAGAAAAGCTATAGAAGACTTTTTTCACAAGAAGGGAGCTTTGATGGAAACTTTAGAAGAAGCCAAACTAAATCTTGTGTATCAGATTGAAAGAATACAGACCAGTGACTTAGTCAAAAAGCACTTGCAAAATTTAGGAGTTATCACAGGAAGTAAAATCGTCGTTATCAATCGATCTGGCAGCAACTCGATTTTACTCCTAAAAAATAATCGGATCGCAGTCAACCGTGAGTTATTAAGCCAGATTATCGTAAAAAAAAGCGAGTTCTCCGAAGAAAGTTGGACTTCGCTTGACCAGCTTACTACAGGCGAAAGTGGTGTGGTGGTTGCCATTCATGGGAAGGGTGCAGTGAAACGACGTCTGATGGATATGGGTGTGACTAAAAACGTGCGTGTCACTGTACGAAAATTAGCACCGTTAGGCGACCCTTTAGAAATCACATTACGAGGGTATGAGTTGACACTCCGTAAAGAAGAAGCATCCTTGATCCTGGTTCAAAAAGAGGAGTAGATAAAATGAAAGTTGCACTAGTCGGTAATCCAAATAGTGGAAAGACGAGTCTGTTCAACGCATTGACAGGCGCAAATCAATATGTGGGAAACTGGCCCGGCGTGACCGTCGAAAAAAAAGAAGGGCACTTGAAGAAACATCCTACCATCTATATTCAAGATTTACCGGGAATCTATTCCCTTTCCCCCTATACGCCTGAAGAAGTGATTGCTAGAAATTATCTGATTGATGAACGGCCTGATGTGATCGTCAATATCGTAGATGCCATGAATTTGGAAAGAAATCTTTATTTGACTTCACAATTGCTTGATTTAGGTATTCCCGTTATTGTGGGATTAAATATGATGGATGTCGTTAAAAAAGACGGTCGAAAAATCAATAGTGAAAAATTAAGTTATGGTTTAGGCGTTCCTGTTGTTCCTATCAGTGTATTGAAAAGGGAAGGACTAGGAAAAATAACAGAAATGATCATTCAAGCGACCTATAAGAAGCTGCCAACACCGCTCTCTTGTACATATGATGATCGCCTAGAAGCAGCATTGCATGAAATTGAGGATGTTTTAGACAATAGTGTTCCCGTTTTTAAACGATGGTATGCGATCAAACTGTTTGAGCGCGATCCTGAGATTTCGAAAGGACTAAAAATTTCTGCAAAGCAATTAAAGGAAGTCGAACAATTGATCCGTTTGACTGAAAAGATTTTTGATGAAGATAGCGAGACGATCATCATCAATGAACGGTACGAATGGTTGACCCAATTAACGGCTCTTTGTGTGGTCACAAAGGACTCTTTTCAGCTTTCTATCAGTGATAAGATCGATCGGATCGTTACCAATCGGTGGTTTGCATTACCTATTTTTGCTTTTGTTATGTGGTTTGTCTATTATCTAGCCATCCAAACGATTGGGACGATCGGAACCGACTGGGTCAACGATACGTTGTTCGGCGGCTGGTTGCCAAACCATATTGAACAGTTATTAGTTGAGTGGCAAGTAGCTGACTGGATGCAAGAATTGATTTTAAATGGGATCATTGCTGGAGTTGGGGCTGTTTTAGGATTTCTCCCACAATTAATCGTTCTTTTCTTATGCTTGAGTTTCTTAGAGGACTGCGGCTACATGGCACGGATCGCGTTTGTGATGGACCGATTGTTCCGAAAATTTGGACTTTCAGGAAAATCATTTATTCCCATGCTGATTGCTACTGGTTGTGGGGTGCCGGGTGTAATGGCAAGTCGAACGATTGAAAATGAACAGGACAGACGGTTGACGATCATGGTCACTACATTTATGCCCTGTTCTGCAAAATTGCCTATCATTGCATTGATTACGGGAGCATTTTTCCCTCATGCTTCATGGGTTGCTCCTTCTGCCTATTTTTTAGGGATGACTTCCATCGTCATCTCTGGGATCATGTTGAAGAAAACCAAATTATTTGCTGGAGACACGTCTCCTTTCATCATGGAATTGCCAACTTACCATTTGCCACAATGGTCGATCATTCTAAGACAGACATATGATCGAAGTAAGTCATTCGTGAAAAAGGCTGGCACGATTATTTTTGTCTCAAGTATCCTTATCTGGTTTACATCTTCATACAATTTTATCGGACAAGCTGTGCCTGAAAGTCAAAGTATCTTAGCAAGCTTTGGACGTGTGATTGCCCCTATTTTCCAACCGCTTGGCTGGGGAAACTGGCAAGGGACTGTGGCTACCATCACCGGTCTGATTGCGAAAGAAAATATCATTGGTACCTTTGGCATTTTATTTGGGCACAAAGAAGTTTCTGAAAATGGTCAAGAAATTTGGCTGGAATTGCAAAATACGTATACATCTGCTGCTGCCTATTCATTTTTAGCATTCAATTTGCTATGTGCTCCTTGTTTTGCCGCAATTGGCGCAATCCATCGGGAAATGAATTCTGCGAAGTGGACGATGATCGCAGTAGTCTATCAATGCGGTTTTGCTTATTTGATCAGCTTTATTATCTATCAGCTCTCTCACTTGTTTGAAGGGGGACATTTAATCATCCCAACTTATTTGGCAGGGATATGTATCGTTGGTATCTGTTATGCATTATTGAAAAAGAAAGCAAAGACTAGTAACGTATTAACCATTTCGTTAGAAGGTGAACAATAATATGGCAACATTTTTATTAAGCGTCTTGATATTTGGCAGTGCAGCAGCTATCGTTTATTCGCGATTAAAATCAGGAAAAACATGTGATGAATGTAAAAGTGCCTGTCCTGTAAAGAAGGTTCAGAAGAAAACGATGGTGGACTGATCTCTAGTCAGAAAAAACCACCTCTGCATAAAGAAGTGCACGAAATAAACATAAGTTAAATAAGCAAAATAAAGCGCCACATGTGAATGTCTTCGTTGACTATTTCCGTGTGGTGCTTTATTTTCTCAAGCATGATCTAATGCTCGGGTCATAGCGCTAGGTTCACAACAATCAACGGTGTTCACCTAGCTGACCTTCGGCATTAAATCATAGCTACTCAAAACATGAAGAGCTGTTTCGAGTAGCTTCTCTTTAATGCTCAGGTCATAGCGCTAGGTTCACAACCTTTTGCTTATTTTTCTTTCCCATAGTAAGATGGAACAGAAAAGTAGAAGAGAGAGGAAAAAATATGGCTGGGAAGAAAAAAATCGTTCGGCCGAGATATCAACAGATTGCTGTTGATTTGGCAGAACGGATTGTGGAAAATCGTTACAAGATCGGTGAGAAAATACACGCGAGATCTACGTTAGCAAGTACATATAATGCATCTCCTGAAACGACGAGAAAAGCAATCAATGTGCTAGTCGATCTTGGAATCATGGAGGTTCGTCACGGAAGCGGCGCCTTTGTAGCATCAAAAGAAAAAGCAAAAGATTTTTTGTTGCAATATCAGGATGTCCAATCGATCCAAGAAACAAAAGCGGAGATCATGGCGAGTGTAGAAAAGCAACAAGAAGAGTTGGATCACTTTTCTCAATTACTGGATCAACTGGTAAATCAAACGAAGAGGATCCACAAGATGAACCCCTTATTGCCGTTTGAACTATTATTGACGAATGAGGCAACGCATCTCGATCAGTCAATCAGCGAGTTGAATATCTGGCAAGCAACTGGTGCGACGGTGATTGCAATCTCGCATGAAGAAGAGTTGCTTGTGTCGCCTGGCCCATATGCTAAATTTACTGCGGGGGATACAGTCCACTTTATTGGAAATGAATTTACATTACAGCGAATGACCAATTTCTTTTATCCAGAAAATTAGCGTTGCAAGTGAGTTGTTTTTTCTCATCAAATTTTAAGCTTAGTAAATCCCGATTTAAAAGGGATTTGCCGAGCTTTTTTTCGTTTGATTAAAAGAATACAGTTAGCGTTTTTGACAAAAGTGACTACACGATGTTAGTATAGTGTGGTCACTTTTTTCAGAAAGAAAAATGAATTTACATAGGTAAAGGAGAATTTGTTTGGTAAAAGTTGAAGTAAAGAATTTAACAAAGATATTTGGTAAAAAAACGCAAGCTGCTTTGGAAATGATGAAGAACCGTCAACCAAAGACAGATATATTAAAAAAGACTGGCGCGACCGTTGGTGTTTATGATGCAAGTTTTGATGTGCAAGAAGGAGAAATCTTCGTGATCATGGGGCTTTCAGGTAGTGGGAAATCAACATTGATCCGCTTACTGAACCGATTGATCGAGCCGACTTCTGGAAATATCTATATTGATGGAGAAGATATTTCAAAATTAAGTAAAGAAGAACTTCGTGAAGTACGCCGCCATAAAATCAATATGGTTTTTCAAAATTTCGGCTTATTCCCTCATCGGACGATCTTAGAAAATACTGAATATGGATTAGAAATTCGTGGAGTACCAAAAGAAGAACGGCAACAAAAAGCAGAGCAAGCATTGGAAAATTCAAGTTTGCTTTCGTTCAAGGATCAATATCCTAGTCAATTATCTGGAGGGATGCAACAGCGCGTCGGTCTAGCTAGGGCATTAGCGAATGATCCAGAAATCTTACTGATGGATGAAGCTTTTTCTGCTCTTGATCCTTTGATCCGTAAGGAAATGCAAGATGAGTTACTCGATTTACAAGCGAACGTACAAAAAACAATCATTTTTATCACACATGATTTAAACGAAGCATTACGTATTGGTGATCGAATCGCTTTGATGAAAGATGGCGAAATCATGCAGATTGGGACTGGTGAAGAAATTTTGACCCATCCAGCGAATGATTACGTCCGTGAATTTGTTGAAGAAGTCGATCGTTCAAAAGTACTGACTGCCCAAAACATCATGGTACCTGCTTTAACGACGAACATCGAATCAGATGGGCCAAATGTAGCACTAACTAGAATGAGGAATGAAGAAGTAAGCATGCTGATGGCTGTTGATAGAAAAAGACATCTTAAAGGGATCATTACTGCAGATCAAGCATTAGAAGCAAGACGTCAAAAACGTCCATTGATTGATTTCTTAGATGAAAATGTAACGGTGATTGGTAAAGATATGGTGGTTAGTGATATCTTCAATATCATTTATGACTCCCCAACTCCTCTAGCCGTTGTGGATGATGGCAAACTAAAAGGTGTTGTCATTCGCGGTAGTGTAATCGAAGCATTAGCAGAAACGAGTGAGGTGAGTGATGATGAATAATTTATTGAACTATCGATTACCAGTCGCTGATTGGGTAGAGAACATCACTGAATGGTTTACAACGACCTTTGCAGGATTATTCTCATTTTTACAAACAATTGGTCAAGCAGTAATGTCAGGGATCACTAATTTACTTTTGGTCATTCCCGCACCATTGTTTATCTTGATATTAACGATTATTGCTTTCTTTATTTCTAAAAAACGTCCAGGACTAACGCTCTTCACACTGATTGGCTTATGGTTTATCTATAATCAAGGATTGTGGACAGACTTGATGAACACAGTAACGCTCGTTTTATTATCCAGCGTTATTTCTATCGTCATTGGTGTGCCATTAGGTATTTTGATGGCAAAAAGCAGTAAAGCTCAAAGCATCATCAAACCAATTCTTGACTTTATGCAAACAATGCCAGGATTTGTTTATTTGATTCCAGCAGTTGCTTTCTTTGGGATCGGTATGGTGCCGGGGGTATTTGCCTCTGTCATCTTTGCTTTACCACCGACTGTTCGTTTTACGAACTTAGGGATTCGCCAAGTACCAAAAGAGTTGGTCGAAGCGTCTGATTCATTTGGTAGTACAAGCTGGCAAAAATTATTCAAACTAGAATTGCCATTAGCTAAAAGTACGATCATGGCTGGGATCAATCAAACAACGATGTTATCTCTTTCAATGGTTGTCATTGCTTCAATGATTGGGGCACCTGGCTTAGGACGTGGCGTGTTATCTGCTTTACAACGTGCGCAAGTCGGTAACGGATTCGTTAATGGGGTAGCATTAGTCATCTTGGCGATTATCATTGACCGCTTCACACAGCATTTGAACCAGCCAAATAGTAAAAAGGCAGTAAATGGCTCAAAACAACCAAATAAAAAGCGTCAAGGGATCATCATTGGGGCTGTAGTCGTAGTGCTTTTAGGTGCGATCGGTTTAGGTAGTTTTTCAAATGCAAAAGAAACGAAAAAAATCAATCTCTCTTACGTTGAGTGGGATACAGAAGTCGCTTCAACAAATGTCGTTGCGGAAGTGTTAAAGGGAATGGGCTATGATGTTACGATCACTCCTCTTGATAACTCGATCATGTGGGAATCTGTTTCAAAAGGTGAGTCAGATGGGATGGTTTCTGCATGGTTGCCAAAAACACATGGTTCACAATATGCACAATACAAAGATCAAATCAACGATCTAGGTGCCAACTTAACAGGTGCTAAAGTCGGACTAGCTGTACCTAGTTATATGGATGTCAGCTCTATTGCAGATTTAACTGACCAAGCAGATAAAAAAATTACTGGGATCGAACCTGGTGCAGGCGTCGTCAATGCAGCGGAAAACACGGTCAAGCAATACGATAATCTAAAAGGATGGACTGTTGAAACTTCCTCATCAGGCGCAATGACTGTTGCTTTAGGACAAGCAATCAAAAAGCATGAACCAATTGTGATCACCGGTTGGACACCACATTGGATGTTTGCTAAATATGATTTGAAATATTTGGAAGATCCGAAAAAAGCGATGGGAGATGCTGAAGAAATCCACACAGTTGTACGTAAAGGATTAAAAGAAGATCAGCCTGAAGCTTATAAAGTATTAGATAAATTCCATTGGACAGAAAAAGATATGGAAAAAGTCATGTTGGAAATCAACAATGGAAAAGAACCACAACAAGCAGCACAAGACTGGATCAAAGAAAATCAAAAAACAGTCGATAGCTGGAAAGAATAAGCATACTTTTCAAATTCAATGGGGAATAAGAAAACATCTAGCGTAGAAGAACCAATTCTATTCTAGATGTTTTTTTGTAAATGAGGTTGCAAAAATCTGAGCATGGATTGACTTGTTGCTGCCAGTTGTTACACTGAGGAAAGAAGGACATTTTAGTGAGTAGGGGAGAGTAACACATGATCAAATTGATATTGACTGATTTAGACGGAACATTTTTGGATAGTAAGGGTAGCTTCGATAAGGAGTTTTATCAACAAGTAAAAGGATCGATGGATGACCAAGCGATTTACTTTGCTCCTTGTACAGGAAAACAATGTGAACGTGTAGAAGAACTTTTTGGACCAGAACTTTCTAAGGATTTATGGATCTTAGGTGATAGTGCGACACGCATCAAGCACAACAATGAATACGTTTACGAATCGTTGTTGCCGAATGATCTTGGAATCAAACTGATCAATAAACTAGAAGAAATTGCCAATGATTATACTATCATTGCTTGTACGCCGACTGCAGCGATGATTAAAGAAACTACGTCTGAAGAGGACAAACAGATGGTGAGAGGTTCCTATCGAGAAGTTCAATTGGTAGAAGAGCTTAATAAAATAACCGAAGATTTTGTGAAGATCACTGTCTATGATAGAAAGAAAAGATGTTTTGAGTATGTAAAGGAACTGATGGAGTTCAAAGAACAGGCATATATCGTTGCTTCTGAAGCCGCATGGATCGATATTTCAAATGCGGGTGTGCATAAAGGAACGACAGTGAAAGAATTGCAAAAGCTGTTAGGGGTCACCAAGGAAGAAACGATGGCATTTGGTGATGGTTTAAATGATATCGAATTGTTGAATGCTGCTACGTACAGTTTTGCGATGGAAAATGCTTTTGAGGAAACAAAAGCAGCAGCGAATTTCATCACTCGATCAAATGATGAACAAGGGGTACTACAGACGATTCAAAAAATAATCGCATTACAAAAATAGTATAACGTTAGTTTTGCTAAGAGGTATCCTCAATAAGTATAGAATATCGAATCAAACGCAAGCAAGGATGAGTGTATACCCGAAAATCCTACCTGAAAACAAAAAAATGTCATCACGTACATCTTTTTCGAAACTACCGAAGTAGCCAAAGATGTACTGATGACGTGGGTTTGGCACCCAATGGGCCGTGAGGGGCTCGAACCCGCGACCCGCTGATTAAGAGTCAGCTGCTCTACCAACTGAGCTAACGGCCCATATGAAAAGTACTTTATAATAGTAGCACTATGGATTTTAAAATGCAAGTCTGCGTTTGTAAAAATTCAAAAAAAACTTTACTTCTTTATAGGAAATCATTCATAGATTATTCATAAATGCCCCCTATTATATAAGTATACCAACCAACAAAAGTTCTTGTAAGAGAACAAACCCTAACACTTTTTCATTTTTTTACTCCTTCCCGCCGTTACCCGCGGCGGGTCTCCTAATCTTAACGATGCTTAAAGAAACAAAGAGAAAAGTCCCCATTGAAAGTTCACTTTCAATGGGGACTTTTTGTTCATTCTGGTTGCTCTATCAGTAAGTGTGTCCATGCAAATTCCCGACTTGTTCGAATCCAGCAGCGATTCCTGACTGATGGAACAGAATCTGTTTGTTCTTTTGTAAAGTCACTGTCATCTCAGTACTAGCTTTTTCCCGAATGACACGATTCATCAGTCCTTTGTGAGGAGCCATCAATGGATGCCCCCCATTTTGCAGGACTTTGATCTGTAATATATATTGTTTTTGCTTGATTGTTATAATCAGCTGGTTTTCTTCGCAGAAGATATCCATGATCTTGGCACCATAATAAGTAGCAAAACGATATTCTTTCCCGTGATAATGCAATACAGAGATGATACCTAAAAAGCGGCTACCCATAAAGGGGATTTCTGCTGCAGAAAAGAAAAAATTCGCTTCGGAAGTCACAAACTGATTACATTGTGCCCAGAGATACGTAGCTGGAAAAGAACTGCCCCAATCTTTTTCCAAATAACCAATACCGTTCGTAAAATCAATGATTTTTCCATTCCATACCAAAGTTCCCTTTAAAGAATGCCTCATACTTAAGATGCCATGGTAACACTCCATAATTGAGAGATAAGAAAAAGGCCCCATAATACTCGGAGCATAGGTTGATTTGTTTAGCACAGTAAAATCGCCAAATGTGATCGTCCCTTGGATTGTTAAGTTCGGACCTTTTAATGACAGAGAAAGTCCTTTTTCACTAAATACATTTGTCCCGATCTTAACGAATAATTGATCTTCTTTGATCCATAGATCTTGAGGTTCAAAATAGAACATTTCGGAATGCTCATGATTGATGACTTGGATAAAGGGATATTTCAGGCCATCTTCCCCAACTGAATAACCGGGAATAAAGGCATAAACGTCTTTTTCGATTTGTTGCTTAAAATACCATCCTTCAAAAAAAGGATATTTTCTTTGTTCGCCTTGGAAGTATTTATCTGTTGAAATCATTCTCGTTCCCTCCGTTCAGGTACATTTTACCATGGGAGATTGAAAGCCTATGCATAAAAGGCTTCTTGATATAGAGAAGGTCTGTTATCTAGTTAGTTAGTCATAGCAAGTGGGCAATTGTATTTGTTTTTTTCCTCAATATTTTTTTAAAATGCAAAATTAGTATAAACTTTTAATCTAGTTAAGGTAACTAGATTGAATGTTTTTGATAACTTTGATAAGATGTAAATGAAAACAAAAAAGGGAGATAAAACCATGGAAAAGATGAAGCAACAATTAATCGAGTGGGGAAAAGATCTAGAAGATTTCCACTTGCCACATTGGGAAGAACTTCCTGATTTAGATCTTTATATGGATCAAGTGAGAACATTAGTCGATCGTTATCTTTCTCCAGTCATTCAAGGAGAAAAGCATCCTTTACTCACCTCATCAATGGTCAATAATTATGTGAAACTTGGGTTGATACCAGCGCCTGTCAAGAAAAGATATAACAAAGAACATGTGGCATTTTTGATTGCGATCACGACTTTGAAACAGGTCTTGACGATTCCTGAAATCAAGGAAGGTATCTTATTTCAAGGGAAAACAGTAGGAATCCGCGAAGCCTATAATTTATTTTGCTCTGAACAAGAAACTGCGGTCAAAATGGTCAGCCGACTAGCGCAAGGAGAAAATTATCCACCGTTCCTTGATCAAGAAACGCCGGTGGAATATATTGCTGTTCGGTCTGCCACTTTGTCTTTTGCGATGAAGTTATTGGCAGAAAAGACGATTAGCTTAGAAACAGAGTATTTAATTGAGGAGAAAAAAAATGAAAAATAAAATTGCTATTTTAGTAGATTCTGGTACAGATGTACCACAAGAATTGATTGAAAAATATCAGATGTATGTTATCCCATTAAAAATCATCTATAAAGATAAAGTTTATACAGATAAAGTCGATATTACGCCAGAAGAGATCTATCAAAGATTACCGCAAGAAATCCCTGGAACCTCTCTACCAGATGGCGAAACAATCACTAAGATTTTTGAAAAGATCAAAGCAGATGGCTACGATAAAGTGTTAGCTATTACTATTTCTAGCGGGTTAAGTGGTACCTTCAATATCGTACGACTGATCGCAGAACAGCAAGAAGAATTGGAAGCGCATGTATTAGATACGAAGAACATTGGAATCGGAGCAGGTTTCTCTGCGATCCAAGCAGCAAAGTGGTTAGAAGAAGGAGTCGAATGGCAGACATTGATCGACAAGTTGAACGAACTAGTTGAGCACACAAAAGTGTTCTTCAATGTAGCGACTTTAGAATATCTGCAAAAAGGTGGACGTATCGGTTTGGTTGCTTCTATCCTTGGGAATGCGTTAAAACTAAACCCCATCATTTCTTGTAACGACGAAGGTATTTATTATACTGTTGGCAAGGCAAGAGGTCGTAAGAAAAGTTTAGATAAAACAGTTGGCTATGTGCGCGAACGAATTGGCACAGCTAAAGTGTTCAATCTAGCGGTTGCACACGGTGATGCGAAAGAGGAAGCCATCGCAATGGTGGAAAGACTAAAAACTGAATTTCCTCAAGCACAGCACGTTTACTTTGGACAAATCTCTCCAGCGTTAGTTGTCCATACAGGGCCGGGATTGCTAGGTGTAGGAATACAAGTTTTGGAAAACTAAATAATCGTTGAAAAGAATACCAAGAATGTAGTGAAGAAGTCTTTCGAAAAAGTCAGGTTGGAAATCCATCTGTGAAGGACAAACTATTTTCTTGGTATTTTTTTGCGGAGTTTTCCATTAATGGAGCTACGTAAGAAGGACATTTTTTAAATGACACAATATTTAATAATATATGTTATTGAAAGTTTGCAGAAAATATTATAATCAGAAGCGGAGGTGTTTTTTTATGAAAAAAGGAATTGCTGAACTTATTGGTACGTATATTTTAGTTTTTGTAGGAACGGGAGCGGCTGTACTAGGCGGTGGTGCTTCAGGAATCGTCGGTACTACTGGGATTGCATTGGCTTTTGGTTTGACGATCATTGCAGCAGCATATAGTATCGGAACGATTTCAGGTGCACATCTGAACCCAGCTGTTTCAATTGCAATGTGGTTGAACAAACGCATTACAACAACTGAATTATTTTATTATATTGCGGGACAGATCGTTGGGGCTTTTGCGGCGTCATTATCCTTGGCGGGCATATTAGATTCTGCTGGTAAAGGTGTCGACAATCTAGGGCAAAATACATTTGAAATGGGTGTAGGTGGTGCCTTGGCAGTTGAAATCATCCTCACATTTATTTTTGTATTAGTGATCATGACAGTGACAAGTCCAAGCAAAGGAAACAGTAGACTAGCAGGGATCGTTATTGGATTGACATTGACACTAGTCCATTTCGTGGGTGTACCGTTGACTGGAATGTCTGCCAATCCAGCTCGTAGTCTAGCACCAGCATTCTTAGTAGGCGGACAAGCATTGGATCAAGTTTGGGTATTCGTAGTAGCACCAATCGTCGGGGGAATCATTGCGGCACTTGTAGCAAAATACCTCTTGGAAACCGAAGATCTAGATACCATCGAAGTTTGATGTGAGGTCAGTGTCATTCTGAGTGATGACAGCAAGAAACTGTAGAAGCGAGAAACAGAAATATTCGTTTGAAGAATCGAAAATGGAAATGCTAAGGTTCAAGGAATAAAGGTCAAAAAATGTTCTTTAAATTTTGATGATTTTCGCTTTATTCTTAGAAAAGTGTTTGCCATAGTCATCGATTAGTCGAATTTAGAGGTGAGACAAAAGTGGTTTTTACTTTTGTTCCACCTTTTTTTCTTTTAAAAAAGGCTTTTGAGACCTTGTTTTTTACAGAGATGAAACATATTCGGAAATAAGTTATAATAGAAGAGTATGACAATAAATAAAAAAGAGGTGGCTCTTTATGAAAAAGATTTTAGTTGTCGATGACGAAAAGCCGATTTCGGATATCGTCAAATTTAATTTAGCCAAAGAAGGCTATGATGTTTACACTGCTTATGACGGGGAAGAAGCCTTGGAAAAAGTGACTGAGGTAGAACCTGATTTGATTTTACTGGATTTGATGTTGCCAAAAATGGATGGGCTGGAAGTGGCTCGTGAAGTACGCAAAACTTACGATATGCCGATCATTATGGTAACGGCAAAGGATTCTGAAATCGATAAAGTCTTAGGTCTAGAATTAGGCGCAGATGATTATGTCACCAAGCCCTTTTCTAATCGTGAGTTAGTCGCTCGGGTCAAAGCAAATCTTCGCAGAGGAGCAACTGCATCTAAAGAGGTAGAGGAAGAAACGCCGTCAGAATTAGTGATCGGCGATTTGACGATCCATCCAGATGCGTACATGGTAACCAAACGAGGAGAAACAATCGAATTGACGCATCGTGAATTTGAATTGCTCTTTTATTTAGCCAAACATATTGGTCAAGTGATGACCCGTGAACACTTATTACAAACTGTTTGGGGTTATGACTATTTTGGGGATGTACGAACAGTGGACGTTACAGTACGACGTTTACGCGAAAAAATTGAAGATAATCCGAGTCACCCTAATTATTTAGTGACGCGTCGAGGTGTCGGTTACTATTTACGTAACCAAGAACAGGAGTAGTTGATGAAAAGGAAAGTCCGCTTTTTTCGATCAGTCAATTTTAAAATAGCCATTACATTTATTTTGATTTTGCTGATCTCTATTGAAATTATTGGAGCGTATTTCATCCGAGGACTGGAACGTTCAACGATCAATACGTTTATCAAAGATATGAATCAGACGGTTGAATCATTAGCAACTACGATCAGCCCTGAGTTGAATCGTAAAGATAGCGCAGATACAGACGAAGTAAATGCGAATATCAAGCGATTTATTGAAACGAGTGCATCTAGCGATATTCTGGAGATGCGTGTGGTGGACGAAAAAGGGATCATACGTGGGACAACAGATGTGAGTGAGCAGAGTTCCATTGGTAAAAAAAATGATTATGTCGATATCAATGACTTCACAACCAAACGCTATGTAGCACTCGACAATGACGATAAGCGGGTGAACATCAATATTCAACCTATCCTATCCCCGACCGGTGATGCCGTTATCGGGGCTCTTTACGTCAAAAGCAATATCGAACAAAAATATTCAGAAATCAATAATACCGCACTTATCTTCTTTACTGCCTCATTGATTGCTGCATTTATCTCTATGATCGTTTCCGTCCTAGTCGCGCGTTCCATCACCCAACCAATTGGAGAGATGCGTGAGCAGGCGATTCGGATCGCTCGAGGAGATTATAGTCGGAAAGTCAAAGTCCATGGTCAAGATGAATTGGGGCAACTGGCTGATACATTCAATCAATTGGCTGAACGTATCGAAGAAGCACAAGATACGATGGAAGCTGAAAGAAATCGGCTAGATAGCGTCCTTTCTCATATGACAGATGGAGTAATTGCCACAGACCGTCGAGGCAAGGTGATCACGATCAATGACATGGCAATCTCATTGTTGGATGTAAAAAATGAAGAGGCAATCGGACAGTCGATCTTAACACTACTGGACATTGAAGAAGAGTACACGTTACGAAAATTGTTGGAAGATCCGAATGAAATGGTTCTCGACCGTTCAACGGGATTGATGGAAAGTGACCAAATGATTTTACGCGTAGAATTTTCGATGATCCGCAGAGAATCTGGATTTATCAGTGGTTTAGTTGCGGTTCTTCACGATGTCACAGAGCAAGAAAAAACAGAAAGAGAACGACGTGAGTTCGTATCGAATGTTTCACATGAATTGCGGACACCATTGACGAGTATGCGTAGCTATATCGAAGCATTAAGTGAAGGTGCTTGGAAAGACGAAGAAGTTGCCCCTAACTTTTTAAAAGTTACGCTAGATGAAACGGATCGGATGATTCGGATGATCAATGATCTGCTAAATCTTTCAAGGATGGACACAGGAAATACGCAACTTCAACTAGAATATGTGAATTTCAATGAACTAGTCAATTTTGTACTTGACCGATTTGATATGATGGTTGGTAATCAGGAAAAAAATTATCGGATCAAAAGAGAATTTACCCAAAGAGATCTATGGGTGGAAATCGATACAGACAAGATCATTCAAGTGGTGGATAATATCATGAATAATGCAATCAAATATTCTCCAGATGGTGGAACGATCACCTGTCGATTACTAGAAACACACAATAATGTGATTTTAAGTATTACAGACCAAGGGCTAGGGATTCCTAAAAAAGACTTGAACCGAGTTTTTGAGCGCTTCTACCGTGTTGATAAAGCACGAGCAAGAGCCCAAGGAGGAACTGGGCTGGGTCTTGCGATTTCAAGAGAAGTGATAAAAGCACATCGTGGTGCAATCTGGGCAGAAAGTAAAGAAGGACAAGGTTCAACTTTCTATATTTCTTTACCATATGAACCTTATGAGGAGGAATGGTGGGAATGAAAATATCTGAAAAAGTTGTTCGGATCGGACTGATTTTGATGATTGCTTTAAGCATCTATTTCTCTTATGCCATTTGGTTAAGCCCAGCAGGAAAGACATCGATCAATGTCGATGAAACTAGCTCGCAAGTAGTGGAATCTCAAAATTATCGTAAAGCATCAGAGGTATTTCTACCGTTGCATCTAACTTGGATAAATGCTGGATCGCTGAAAGAAACAAACAGTGAGAATCTTATTACCCGTTTACAAACGGTCGTTGAAGGGGCAAGATTTGGTCGACTTTCTGAAGTGGTTTCTGGAAACTTAGAAAAGTTCAATCAGACAAAAACAATTGATGAGGGTGTCGAACTTACGTATAATGCACCTTTGCTTTTAAGCGAATATAAAGATGCCTTTCATTTGAATTTTGATATTTCAGCAATTACCAAGGAAGATGATACGCCTTATTTCAATCGTATCCAATTTGATGAGAAAAAGGATAAAGTACGTTTTATCAATTATTCTGATCACACGATTTATGAGGCGAGTATTTCGATCGATTGGTCGGATCTAGAGAAAGAATTAAAAGCTACAGGTATTAAATGGACAGAAATGAATGCTGAACCATCTATCATGCCAACGCAGTATGATACAAAAAATCCGGTGAAACTGAAGAAATATAGTTACATCTTGTCACAACAACCATACACAGTATTTCGAAATGCTTTTTTTCAAAAACCTGATGAAGTAAAGAATAATGATGAGAGCAGTGAATTGATCTTCTATGATAGAAATGAAACGATGTCGATCCACTCGGACACACAAGTCGTTGATTTTCGGGGAGAAACTCCGGAAGAAGCCTCTGGCGATATTTTTTCCGAAAGTTTCCCTTACATTAGTAAGCTAGGTAGTTCTCTTGGTAATATGCGCTACTTTGATCGTAAGGAAAATAAAATCGATTATCGGATATTTGTAGAAGGATTTCCCGTCTTTAGTTCGGATAGTAAGGGACAGGTTGGAATTGAGATTGGTGATGATTCCGGCGGGTCTGAGGTAAATATCCAAACAAGTTTGAATACGATCCAAGTGCCGATCCCTTCTGATGAGGAAGTAGAATTACCGAATACAGAAAATGTGATTCAAAATTTAGTCGATAAAGGTGCAGATAAAGGGAAAATCCAATCGATCATCGTAGGGTATACATGGCAAAATATCAAAGAAACGAATCGTGTCGTCGATCTATTGCCAGAATGGTATGTGAAATATCAAGAACAATGGTATTCCGTAAGTGAGTTGCTTGTAAGGTTACCTGGATCGGAGGCGAAATAAATGGATTTCAAAAAGATTGAATGGATCTTTTTCGTTGCCTTTTTAGGTCTTAACATTTTCTTATTCAGTAGTTACCATGACGCTGTAAATCAAGAAAACAATGTTATTCGCTCTGATCAAACAGAATCGATCCAGCAACGCCTTGCCAGTGATGACATCTCATACACAGGGAAGATCTCCTCTGAAAGTCGTCAAGGGTATTACCTTAGTGCAGAAGAAACAGATCTTAGCAATGTGGTGACGGATTATCGCCGTAATTCAGATAAAAGAGGTTTGTTAAGTAGCGGGGTCGTATTAAATGATGATGTGCTAACAAAGACGTTATCAGAAACAGAATCAGAAAAGAGTACGTTTGATCCTGATCAGTTAGGTCATTCTGTTGCAGATTTTTTAGCTAATAAAGATGATGTATTGTTTGGCACTGATTATATGTATATGAAGCATTTCTCGACACTAGGTGGAGACTCTCCTGAAATTGAAGCAAGTCAAGTGTACGAAGGTTTACCTTTCTATGATGATACAGCGAAAATCGTGTTTTCATTGGATAAGGTAGATAACTGCTACGCAGTCACCAAATACACCCAGACACATCTTTCAGGTATTGAACAGCTACGTGAGAAAACAGAATTACACACAGAAGAAGATGCAATCAAAACATTATATATAAATAACAAAATTTCCCGAGGTTCAAAGATTTTATGGCGACAATTGGCGTACTCCTGTATTCTTAAAGTACGTGAAAAAAATGTTTATGTACCTATCTGGTATGTAGCAATCGAAACAGCTGATAAAGTAACACAAGTTGAATCAGTCAATGCATTCAGTAATACGATTGTTACAAATAATACGATTCCAAAGGTGGAAGATCATTAAAAAAGTAGGTATAATGAAAAAAGTTTACAAAGTAAGAAGGGAAGTAGTGAAATGGCTGAAGAAAAACCAGCTTTCAAAATCAGTATCCTAGCAAGCGGAAGCTCTGGAAATTCACTTTATATTGAAAGTGATAAAAAGCGACTTCTGGTGGATGCTGGACTCAGCGGGAAAAAAATTACTTCTTTAATGGCACAGATTGATCGGACACCTGACCAGTTAGATGGGATTTTAGTAACGCATGAACATCGAGACCATATTCATGGGGTCGGTGTATTAGCGAGAAAGTATCATTTAGATGTCTTTGCCAATGAAAAAACTTGGGAAGCGATGTCGCCGTTGATCGGAAATGTTCCAATTGAGCAAAAACATTTATTTGAAATGGGGAAGGTTCAAACTTTTGGCGATCTAGACGTTGAAAGTTTTGGTGTATCACACGATGCAGCAGCACCTCAATTCTATCGTTTCTATAAAGAAAATCGGTCATTTGTCATGTTGACAGATACCGGATATTGTAATGATCGTATGCGTGGGATCATCAAGAATGCAGATGGCTATCTTATGGAAAGCAATCATGATCTGGAAATGCTTCGTATGGGACCTTATCCCTGGAATCTAAAGCAACGGATTCTAGGGGATCGAGGCCATCTTTCTAATGAAGACGGGGCGCTAGTCATGACAGATGTGATTGGTGACCGAACAAAACGGATCTATCTGGGACATTTAAGTAAAGAAAACAATATGAAAGAACTTGCGCATTTAACCATGGAAAATGTCCTTAAAGAAAAAGATCTGGGTGTTGGTTATGACTTTGATGTCTATGACACAGATCCAGATGAAGCAACGGAACTATTTTCAATATGATCGATCCATGATTAGAGAAAAGTAGGGCTCTTTGTCAAATGATGTTGGTAAGGAGAAATCTTAGAATAATTTGGACAGAACAGAAAGAAGAAACCCTCTTCCTGTTC
>OLSK01000282.1_pt1 | contig 48167 bp, 44 predicted proteins | sample 1672781 | NCBI WGS metagenome assembly OLSK01 (sample SAMEA3136723, study PRJEB25190) | human gut metagenome | biome: human gut; feature: human-associated habitat; material: faeces | place: Austria | collected 2013 | reverse complement strand
TGTGTTCAACGAGGATTACTTTAACACGTGGAAATATTTCATAGGTAATAGCTTCGTGACACTTTGTGACAAATCTACGTTTTTTGTAATAAACGAAGTAATATATGTAATTGAAAAAGCTTTCTTTGCTTTTAAATCAAGTAACTAAATTTATGAAATTCACAAAGCCAAACTATTAAGAAAAGGTAAAATAGGTAGGTTAATTATATTATTTGTACCGATTTTAGAGAATCAACATAAAAAAGCAGAGTTCGATACCTTAGGATTTATTTTCAAAAAATAAGAAAGAACGCTAAAAATTTGTATTTCTAATCCTTAAGAAATAGTAGATTCTTTTTGAATAGATACCACTGTTTAACTAAGTGTAGAGGGTAAGATAAAAGCAACATCACTTTTATCTTACCCTCTACGATTTATTTAGTGTTTCTATTACACTCTTTTGTTTATATGAATGGATCTATCGTTCGACTCTGTTTGTAAGTAGCGGAAAGAATTTCAAACAATAAATAGCACAAATACCTACGACAATATAGATGACTTTCGCTAAAATTGTTGTAGAACCGCCAGCAATCGTAGCAACTAGATCAAATTCTAATAAACCAACCAATAACCAATTCAATCCCCCAACGATCAATAGTGTTAAAGCAATTACGTCTAATGTTTTCATTGTTATTTCTCCTCTCCTATCTGACATAAGTTCATTATAAACGAATCTAGAGGCTACGGCTAAAATACTGCTTGTGAGGATTTTAGTGATGGAGCAATTGATTTGAAAAATATGCTATTTTTCGAATAAAGTTTGTGTGCTGATCGTACCCTAACAATGGTAACGCCGATAAGAAAAGCATTCTCGGAGCATAAGGTGAATAGATCATATAAGAGTTGAGAGGGAGGATTAATAGGTGAAGGTGAAAAGTTTCGAACACAGCAAGAAACTTTTATCAAGTAACTAGCAGATAATTCTTGCAAAAGAGAACTTGTGTTCGTATAATTATTGTAAGAGGTGAGTAAAATGGAACATAAATATGGAACTGTAAGTAAAATCAGAACACTCAAACTTAATGCCCGTCCATTGATCCGTTTTACCTTAGATAACGTGAACTGTTTGATTGCTGCCCATAGTCTAAACTTCTTGGCAGAAGTCGATGAGGGAATGAAGCTATATGTGAAAGGCTACTATAACCAGCGAAATCAATTCGTTGTCAGGGATTATACGGTCTTAGGTAAATCCAAAATTGCTGTGATTTTCGAAAAGAGCAAGTATCCAAAGAGAAATTATTCAAAATAGATGATTGTAAGGAACATAGCTTTTTTATAGAAAACGTATCGTCTAGAAGGATGTGGTTAGACTATTTTCTTCTATATAATATAATTTTTGCGAGTGAGAGAAATTCTCTTTATAGATGAAGAGGATAGGGAGAGGGAATTAAAAGTTATCAAAAAAAGCGAAGGTACCTATAAACGCGTTTCTCACATGGCAGTCCCACGCTTTACTGAATATGATGAGGTCGTTATATCAGTAAGATTGGTCATCTACAGGTATGATCCATTATTGATCAATTGACATTTTGTGGAACCTATAGAAGATAATCCTTGCATTGTTTGGATATCCATGCTATATTAAATAAGTAATCTAATTTGAAACGTAATCTGAGCGATATATTCACACTATAAAAACTCCTTTTACTAAGTAATATTAATTGCAACAAAACACGTATGATATACGTATTAGGAGGAAATATATATGAATAACGGTACAGTAAAATGGTTTAACTCAGACAAAGGTTTTGGATTTATCACTGGTGAAGATGGACAAGATGTATTTGCACATTTCTCAGCTATCCAAGGCGAAGGTTTCAAAACATTAGACGAAGGTCAAGCAGTGACTTTTGATATTGAAGATGGTCAACGTGGCCCTCAAGCAGTAAATATCGTAAAATAATGTTGAACTTTAACCACCTCTTATGGGGTGGTTTTTTTATTTGTCGTAAAACTGTCTCCATACATTACATATGAAAATTGACAGGCTCAAAAAGTGCGGGTAAGATATTTATATCACCTTATACTTTATTGGGTCTGTTTTTTATTTTTTACTCTATCTGTAAGCTGAATAGTGAGAGGTGCCTGTTTTGCAACAGTTGCCGTCTAGCTGCAAAGTGTTCTCATTATGGAGTCAGCTGGCTCAGGGAGTTTACACCATTCAGTCATAGGATTTAGTCTTATAAGAATTTCAGATAAGAAGTGAGGAGGCGGAAAAATGGCGATTACTGTGAATATCTATTATAGTGGCAAAAATGGCAATGCAAAAAGATTTGCAAAAGAAATGATTTCAACTGGGACTGTCGATGCGATTCGTGCAGAAAAGGGTAATCTTAAATATGAATACTTTTTCCCTATGGATGATGAAGAAACGGTCCTTCTGATTGACAGCTGGACGGATCAGCGCGCAATTGATCATCATCATGATTCTCCTATGATGACCCGTATTGCTGAACTGAGAGAAAAATATGATCTGCATATGAAAGTAGAACGCTATATAACGGATGAAAATGGAATTCCTCAAGAAGATTCAACATTTATCAGAAAGTAGATAGATAACTGAAAATGCTATTACGTTTTTTTATAAGTTTCCTTATACATCTTTGAGAGAGTCACTGTTGCTCTTTTGGTGGGACGTGTATTCCTCCTATGAGAAAACGATAAAGAATCAAAATGAACTTTTTATAACAAAAAAGAGGGCAAGAAAAGCTGATCACTTTTCTCTAGCCCTCTTTTATTATGCAGATGATGGGACTCGAACCCACACGAGCGTTAGCTCACATGACCCTCAATCATGCTTGTCTGCCAATTCCAACACATCTGCGTGAATCTAAAAATTATAGTCCTACCAATAAAAAGCATGCCTACGTTATAATAGAAACAACAATTAATGATAGCGAGAAATGAGTTAGATGTCAAGCCGAAAAAGGAGTAGAAACATGAAGAAATACGATGGTGAATTTGCTTTATTGGGGATGCTTATCGGGATTCCAATTGGGATGATTTTCGAAAATTTGATGTTTGGTATCGTACTTGGAATCATCATTGGCATCGCGATGGATTGGTTAGCAAATTTATGGGATAAATATCGCTAAAACAAAGAAAATGACAATAAAAATTTTAAATAAAAAACAAATTTTATTTTGGTTTTATGAAAAATATAGCAAATTTGGAAAGAATAGAGTATGATATTGGAATAAATATGTAAATAATAAAAAATCAGAAATTTCTAACTTTTTTTGAAAAGAGGGATTGGATAGCGTTATGAGAAAATTTGAAAAATCCAATAAACTAGAAGGTGTCAGTTACGATGTACGTGGCCCAGTTCTGGAAGAAGCAGAACGTATGCAAGAAGAAGGGGTCAGCATCTTAAAATTAAATACTGGGAATCCAGCTCCCTTTGGCTTTGAAGCACCGAATGAAGTCATTCGTGATCTGATTATGAACGCCCGTGAGTCAGAAGGTTATTCTGATTCGAAAGGGATCTTTTCGGCAAGAAAGGCAATCCAACAATATTGTCAAGTCAAGAAATTCCCTAATGTGACTATCAACGATATTTATACTGGGAATGGTGTCAGTGAATTGATCACTATGTGTATGCAAGGGTTGTTGGATAATGGAGATGAAGTCTTAGTTCCAATGCCAGATTACCCTTTGTGGACAGCCTCTGTTTCTTTGGCAGGTGGTAATCCAGTTCATTATATTTGCGATGAAGAAGCAGAATGGTATCCAGATATTGCAGATATCAAAGCGAAAGTGACAAGTCGGACGAAAGCAATCGTCATCATCAATCCTAATAATCCGACTGGGGCGCTCTATCCAAAAGAACTTTTAGAAGAAATCGTAGAAGTCGCAAGACAAAACAATTTGATCATTTATTCAGATGAGATCTATGATCGTCTCGTTATGGATGGTAGGGAACATATTCCAATTGCGACCCTTGCACCTGATCTTTTTGTCGTTACCTTAAATGGGTTGTCTAAATCACATCGAGTGGCAGGATTTCGCGTTGGCTGGATGGTGTTAAGTGGCGACAAATCAAATGTACAAGGCTATATAGAAGGACTAAACATGCTTTCTTCGATGCGTCTTTGTTCGAATGTCCTTTCGCAACAAATCATCCAGACCGCATTAGGTGGGTACCAGAGTGTGGATGAATTACTTCTGCCGGGTGGTCGAATCTATGAACAAAGAGAGTATATCTACAATGCAATCAATGATATTCCAGGGCTTTCAGCAGTAAAACCTAAAGCAGCATTTTATATCTTTCCAAAAATCGATACAAAACGGTTCAATATTTTCGATGATGAAAAATTTGTACTAGACTTTCTCCATGAACACCATATTTTACTTGTTCACGGTGGAGGATTCAATTGGCCTCAACCTGACCATTTTAGAATCGTTTATCTACCAAAAATGGATGATTTAAAAACAACCGCTGTTAAAATGCGTGAATTTTTATCAACCTATCGACAACAATAAAATTCAAAGCAAAGTGTTTACCTGAAAAGAGCCAAACGCAAAGGTTTAGGCTCTTTTTGGTGTGAAGGCTAATAGAGCGAGGAGTAGAAACTAGCGAAGACTAAAATATTATGATGGGTCTTTTCTTGATGTTTCTTCAGTCGTAAAGTAAAATACTTGTATAATGCGAATATGCATATTTTGAGGAGGATACTTATGGAAACGTTAGTCGATTCCTTTGGTACAATCATAAAAGAAATTCGAAAAGAACAAAAAATGACACAAAAGATGCTTTCGCAAGATATCTGTTCACAAAGCGTTTTGAGCAGAATCGAAAATAACGAAGAATTACCAAATGTTGTTGTAATGGCACAAATCTGCCAGCGACTAGGGGTAACGATTGATCATGTCATGAATTTATCAAAGGGAAAAGTTCGTTCTGCCTTGAAGCAATTCGAATTAACAGATTTGTACTTCCAGCAGCGAGATTATCGAAAATTAGAACAAGTGATCAAATCATCAACAATGATCGAAAATCTCTATGATGCAGCAGATTATCAGAAATATTACTATTATTTAGGTGTATGTGAGTTCACTCTTCGAAAAAATATTACTCAAGCACTTAGTTATTTAAAAGAAGCGTTAACTTATTCAAGCCAAAAAGATCGTATCCAAGTGTCAGATGTAGAGATCCAATTGATCAGTTGCATTGGAAAAATTTACGGTGTAGCTGGAAAAAGTGGTGAAGCAAGATATTATCTGAGCCGCAGCATCCAATTATTCCATGAATCGATCCAGGATCGAACAAAGAGCGAATTTACGCAGATTTTTTATAACTATGGGAGCTTTTTATTGCATCAAGGAGAAATCGAGGCTGCCTTAGAACAGGTGAATCAGGGAATCAGATGGGCGCAAGAAAAGAACAGTTATTACTACTTGAACGATCTATTTATTTTGAAAAGTTTGATTTTTAAAAACAAAGGAGAAATAAATAAGGCGTTGTTCTATGAGGAATTAGCGCAAGCGGTGAAAAAAATCTCAAAAAGTTTATAAATGGTTTAGACCATTCTTGACTTCTCTCTGAAATAAGAGTACCTTAAAGGTAGCAAATCAAAGGAGAGAGTAGAATGAGAACATTTATCTATGCAGACAAATTCTTTTTGGCATCTGGTGTCAAAAATGCAGGTTATCTTGAAATCACTGATGGACTTTTTGGAGATTATTCTCAAAAAACACCAGAGGGAGAAGTCAATATCATCGACCAAAGCGGAAAATGGATCGCACCTGGTTTAGTGGATACACATATCCATGGTTATATGAACCATGATGTGATGGATAACGATGCAGAAGGCGTGAAAGCGATGTCTGAAGGCCTGTTGTCTTGTGGTGTTACATCATTCTTGCCAACAACGTTAACATCAAGCAAAGAACGCTTACGTGACGTTGCGGAAACGATCGGTAAGATGTATCAAGAAGCTCCAGGAGCAAAAATCAAAGGTATTTATTTTGAAGGACCTTTCTTTACAGAGGAACATAAAGGTGCGCAAAATCCAAGTTACTTTGGTGACCCAGATTTGAATACTTTCCATGAATGGCAAGAAGCTTCTGGCGGTTTGATCAAAAAGATCGCATTAGCTCCAGAACGTAATGGTGTAGAAGAGTTTGTTAAACAAGTAACTGAAGAAGGCGTGGTTGTTTCTTTAGGTCACAGTAATGCAACGCTTGACGAAGCACAAAAAGCAGTTGAAGCTGGTGCAAGTGTCTTTGTTCATGCTTATAACGGTATGCGTGGGTTGAATCATCGTGAACCTGGGATGGTTGGGGCATTATTGTCACTTGAACATGTTTTCTCAGAATTGATTTGTGACGGGCATCATGTCCATCCAAATGCTGCACAAATCCTAATGGAAAAAGCTGGCCATGACCATGTGGCATTGATCACTGACTGTATGATGGCTGGTGGGATGCCAGATGGAAACTACAATCTAGGCGAATTTCCTGTAGTAGTAAAAGAAGGTACAGCACGTTTAGAGTCTGGTAACCTTGCTGGAAGTATCTTAAAATTAAAAGAAGCAATCAAAAATGTCGTTGACTGGGGATTAGCTACACCAGAACAAGCAGTGATGATGGCAAGCTTAGTTCCAGCTATCAGCTGTAAGATCGATGATACTTGCGGAAAAATTGCTAAAGGACGCGATGCTGACTTTATCGTATTGAATCCTGATATGACGTTAGATGCCACATATTTAGATGGTGTAGAACGTTTCCACGCTTAAATTCCTATTGCTTAAGCGTGAATGGAACAGTTAACAGCAAAATAAAGTAGAGCATAACCGATTGGAGAAATAAAGTAGACTCCAATTCAAGGACTATAAATAAAAAATGTATAAAAATAGTGGAACTCTTTTTATGATTGGTTCATAGAAGGCGTTTCAGTATGATAAAAAGTGGGGCGATGATCAAAAGACAATTTGATTATTGCCTCGCTTTTTTAGAGAAGAACTATTGGCTCTAGGTACTTTCTTTATTGTTAGATATCTAATGATTAGAAATGTAATTATTTTGTTGACAATTTTGTATGATGCGTGTATATTCATTTCGAATAGTTAGATATCTAATTATTTTGAAAAGGGGGATTCATTTTGGATAAAATGGTCGTTTCCAATTTACTACGGTCAATCATGAACAAATCTCGCGAATCGATGGAGCAACGGGTCAAGGATATGGATGTCAGTCCGCAACAAGGGCGAATGATCTCTTATATTGCGCAAAATGAAGACAAGGGTTTGATTCAAAAGGACTTAGCAGAAGTATTTCAACGTCGTGGAGCAAGCATCACGAGTATGTTGCAAGGGTTAGAGAAAAAAGGGTATATCGAGCGACGCATTCCTGCAGATAACGAGCGACAAAAAAATATCTATGTTCTACCAAAAGGAAAAGCGTTAGTTGATGAAACAAATGAAGCCTTTTATGCAGCTGAGAAAGAATTGGTCCATGCGCTGAATGAAAAAGAAGTCCAACAATTGACGGAGTTGTTAAGAAAAATCGATCGCAGCCTTTAATCAACAAGCAGTGTTTACCTGCTTGTAGCAAAATAGTTAGAAATCTAACATTTAAAAATCTAACAAAAGAAGGAATTACCATGGAAGAATTTGAAGTGAATGAATCAAATATTTATTATTTAAAAGAAAGTCCGATTCGCAAAGCCATTGCTCATTTATCGATTCCAATGATGGTCGGGATCTCAGCGACAACGATTTACAATTTGATCAATGCGTACTTCATTGGTTTGATCCACGATACGAATATGATGTCCGCAATTACCTTAGCGATGCCTATCACGATTATTTTAATGGCTGTTGGAAATATGTTTGGCGTCGGTGGAGGCAGCTTTATCACACGGTTGCTAGGTAACGGAGACACCCAAAAAGGGAAGAAAGTTGCTGGCTATTCTTTCTACGCAAGCATCATTTTGGGGATTATCATCGGTATCGTAGCGATTATTTTTATGAATCCCATTGTTCATGTACTAGGTGCGGATGGTCAAACTATGCTTTATACTAAACAATATATCACGATTTTATTTGCTGGTGGCGGGGCTTTTATCTTGAACTTTGCCTTAGAACAATTGGTTCGTTCAGAAGGGGCTTCGAAAGAATCAATGTACGGTATGTTCATTAGTGTTGCGGTCAGTATCATATTAGATGCTTTGCTGATTTTAATCTTTAACCTCCATGTAATCGGCGCAGGGATATCGATCGTGATCGCAAATCTTGCCTCTACAATTTATTATATTTGGTTTTTGGAGAATAAAAGTGAATCATTGCAAGGTTTTTTAAAGCATTTTAGACTTTCATTCAAAGATCGGTTAGAAGTCTATAAAATTGGTATCTCTGAATTGTTTAAATCGGCTTTTATGATCGTCACAACATTATTATTGAATAATTTCTCTGTTGAATATGGTGACAATGTTGTTGCCAGCTTTGGTATTGCTGTTCGAATCACTCAGTTACCAGAATTTTTGACAATGGGCTTATTCCTAGGAGCAATGCCGCTATTTGCCTACAGTTTTTCTGCCCATAATACAAAACGTTTAAAAGAATCGTTGAAGGAAGTTTCGCTGTGGATCGGAGGTATCTCCGTTTTCTTTGCGCTCATTGTTTACCTATTCCGAGTGCCTGTATTGGAGTTATTTACTAGTGATCCAGGTGTCATCCAAGTAGGATTGACAATCCTGGCTGCACAATTGGTCTCTTCAGTGTTCAACGGCTTCTCAGGTCTATTTACTGGCATCTTCCAGGCCTCTGGTTATGGATTTCAGACAGGCGTGATGTCAACGATCCAAGGCACTTTTTTTATTCCAGTTGTTTTGCTATTGCATCACTTCTACGGCTTGGATGGTTTGATCTGGTCAATGACGATTACAGAAGGTATTGCGTTTATTGCTGGTGTAATCATGCTTGTTCCCTACTTGGGAAAATTGAGTAAAAATGAGCTACCAGCCTTGCAAGTACAATGAGAAGAGTAATCAAAAAGAGGTCGAGCGTGTGACAAAACTAAAAATCAGTTTTGCCACAGACTCTCGAATAAACGGTGGGAGCAAAAGTAACTCCTTCGGAAATAAGCCGAAATTCACAAAAATTTGAAAAGCAATTTTCGTTCATTTCTTCTTATTTCTCGAAGTTAAACACTTCTGTCCCAGCCTTTTTTCATCCAATTTCTCAAACCTAAACGACTTTCGTCTCGACCTCTTCTAAATACGAAAAAGCAGTGGATCAAAAACATCTCCTTCAGAAGTAAGTCAAAATCCACAAAATTTGAAAACAAATTCCGTGATCTCTCATTTTTCGGAGTGAAACATGGCACGATCGCGTTTCTTTTTCGTTTTTCTTCCTTGGTATCGTAATCATTTCTTAAAAAAAAGAAAAGCAATTTAACCTTTTTTTGAACATATGGTATTATTAGTTGAATTTACTCGTCGCTAAGACGTTTTTGGAGGTTACATAATGGGAATACGCAGCCAATTTGCGATTGCTGTCGGAAAGACATCACAATGGGCATTAAAAACCTTCTTAAAAGGAGGTTCAAGTTTACCTGGTCAACTTGCACTTAAGATCGATCCACATCTTTTAGATACCTTAGCTAAGGATTATCAAGTAGTAGTAGTAACCGGTACAAACGGAAAAACACTCACTACAGCCTTAACTGTAAATATATTACGTCAGCAATACGACGAAGTCTTAACGAATCCGACAGGAGCTAACATGGTCCAAGGAATCGTCTCCACCTTTTTACAAGCAAAACAAAAAAAGGGACAAAAGAAATTCGCTGTACTAGAAATCGATGAAGCTAGTTTAAGTAAAGTGACAGAGTACATCAAACCAGAATTATTCTTATTCACTAACATCTTCCGTGATCAAATGGATCGTTATGGGGAAATCTATACGACCTATAAAATGATCGTTGATGGTGCGGCAAAGTCTCCAGAAGCTACAATCATCAGCAATGGTGACTCACCGATCTTCAATTCTGTTGACACAGTTAATCCACGCAAGTATTACGGATTTGATCATGAAGAAGACCGTGAACAACTGGCTCACTACAATACAGATGGTGTTTTGTGTCCGAATTGCCATCATCTCTTACATTATAAAATGATCACTTATGCTAATTTGGGGAAATACTACTGTCCAAACTGCGATTTTAAGCGACCTGAATTAGATTATCGCTTGACTGACATGGTAAGAATGGATAATGTATCTGCTGATTTCGTCATCGATGACCATGAATACAGCATCGAAGTCGGCGGAATGTACAATGTCTACAATGCATTAGCAGCTACCGCTGTTGCAGAATATTACGGCGTTACTCCTGAAAAGATCAAGCAAGGACTTGGCTATGATGAAAAAGTCTTTGGGCGACAAGAAATCATCGACATCGCAGGGAAAAAATGCACCTTGGTCCTTGTAAAAAATCCTGTCGGGATCAATCAGGTGATCGACATGATCGGTTTGGCACCTTATCCGTTCTCACTTGTTGCATTATTAAATGCTAATTATGCAGACGGAATCGACGTTAGTTGGATTTGGGATGGGAACTTCGAAGATTTTGCAACTATGGATATCCCTGCTGTCGTTTCAGGTGGTGACCGTCATACGGATATGACATTACGTCTAAAAGTTGCGGGTGTACCAGAGGAAAAAATCACGGAAACGAAAGAAATTGCGGAAACGATTGAAGCAATCAAAAAACTACCGACTGACCATGTTTATATTTTAGCTACTTATACAGCTGTCTTACAGTTGCGTAAAGAACTAGCAAATCAAGGATTTATTAAGGGAGGGATGAATCGTGGCTAATTATGAATTGACTATTGCTCATCTTTATGGAAATCTCATGAATACTTATGGTGATAACGGAAATCTATTGATGCTCAAATATGTAGCAAAAAAGTTAGGGATTACCTGCCATACTGAAATCGTCAGCATCCATGAACCTTTTGATCCTGACAAATACGATTTAGTCTTCTTTGGCGGAGGACAAGATTTTGAGCAATTGATCATCTCAAAAGATATCCAAGAGAAGAAAGAAGCATTGACAAACTATATCGAGAATAATGGCGTAATGTTGGCTATTTGCGGTGGCTATCAGCTTTTAGGCCATTACTATATGGGCGCAAACGGCGAAAAGATACAAGGAATCAGTGCGCTGGATCACTACACACTAAGCCAAGAGAACAATCGTTTTATCGGGGACATCGTGATCCATAATGAAGAATTCGATGAAACGTATTATGGTTTCGAAAATCACAATGGGCGAACTTTTTTAGGTGAGGGTGAACGTCCATTAGGTAAAGTCGTTCAAGGCCAAGGGAATAACGGAGAAGATAAATCCGAAGGTGTGATCTATAAGAATGTCTACGGTTCTTATTTCCATGGTCCGATCCTTGCTAGAAACGAACATCTGGCAGAACGTCTGATTCGCTTATCCTTGGAACAACGATACGGAAAAGATTTAGATTTACCAACGTTGCAAGAAGCACTTGCATAACAATTAAGAGACAGAGAATCGATTCTGACACACGAGCGTGGGACAAAAGTAAAAAACACTTTTGTCCCATTCTTTAAAAACGAATAAACGGTGGGAGCAGAATCAACTCCAAGAAATAAGCCGAAATTCACAAAAATTTGAAAAGCAATTTCGTTAATTTCTTCTTATTTCTTGGATTTAAACACCTCTGTCCCAGCCTCGTTCGAATGAATGGTTCCCTTGTCTCTTTTTTGTCCATTTTTTTGTGCTATCACCTAAGTTGAACACTAACCCTTCACTCTGTCTCCACAGCCCCCTCCCCTATTTTTTCTAATCTCTCTTGCCATAAAGAACTGTTTTTATGATCCTCTTTTTTCTCATAAAGCTCAATGAAATCATTGATGATCATTGCTTGATCGATATATGCACGTAAAATTTGTTTTTCCTCTTCCTGATTAATCAATTCAAGCGCTTGTTGGGCTTCTGAGATTTTTCTTTCTTTCAGAAAGGCTAGTGCTTGCCGTTGATAGCCTTCATCTAATTTTCTGGATAATTCATCGCTTTTCAAACGTTTATTCAATAATTCTGCTTCTGCCAACATCTCTAATTCAAGGTAGGCCAATGCCAGCATTACTTGCCGTCTTTCTGACAACGTTTTAGGATAATGTCCGATCACCTTTTGCCATTCTTTCGCCACAAATGCTAGATCAAACTGAGCATTTTCCGATGGAAATCGATCATTTATTTTTTTTAACCAGACATATTCCTTTTCCTCAACTAGATAGTCGACCAATTCATCGTGCTGTTGCGGATAAGCTTCTACTGCTTCAAAGTAGGCTTTTTTTTGTAGTAATTGTTCCCAGCTGTCTTGTTTTACCAACGTTTTGCTTGCTGTTTTTTCAGAAGGAACAAAAAAATAGTCTAAGATGAGTTTTCCCAAAATAATGAAAGTCGCTATACTGATACTCAAAAGAATGCATCGTTTAGCAAATGTATTGAATCTACCAGTCTTTGTATCATTTCGCATTTTTAACGGATTATTACGCTCCTTAATTCTCCCTTTCTTTACAGTAGTTTCATCCATTTCTACTGTATTGACATGCGCTGCGATGATCTCTTCGATGGGATCTTTGAAAGGAAACTGCAATTCTAACGTATACAACAGTCGATTTCTTCGATTATAGATCCGTATTCGACAACTGCCTGAATGATTCACTGTTTGCTTATTTATGTTTTCTAATAGCGTTAGTGCCTCAAAAATTGGTAATCGGTCTTCTTCTATCCCTAGTCTTTGTATCCGATCAATCAGTACGATTTCTTTTGCCACTAAAAACACCCTTTTTCATTGGACCACGCTTCACTTTATTGTCTGCTATCAAGGATTTGAGAATTCCAAATATTCATAGTCGTCTACCAAAAAATCAGTTTTTACTTCATCATACAAATAAGTAATCTTTAACGTTACTATTTTTTCAAGATTTCTTGTCACTACGTTTCCTTCTTGATTGACTAAATCAATTTTTCTCTTTATTTCACTTATAACTTCGAAACGCCGATCATTTTCTTTTCGAATATAATTTTTACTGTCAAGAAATACAGAGTGACTAAAAAAATGCGGATTTGATTTTCCTTGGTCAATTTTTGATTTTTCATTTTCTTTTGCCTTTTCTGTCAAAAAAATCTCATAGTTTGAATAATTTTCTCCACTTGTTTTAAATGAAAAAAATGAGAGTAAAAATTTATTTACTTGTGTATCTTTCAGCGCTTCTACCGATGGATCATGTGCTTTTTCTTGCAAATATGCCCGCTTTTCAAGTGATCTTCCTATACTGATCATCACGCTTGTACTTAAACAAAAAAATAACCCAGCCAAAACAAAAGCTTTTTTATGACGCATCATTAGTCGTTCCTTTCTACGATCCGATAAAAATAAACTGGGGCTGCCTGTGCATCTCCATAGTAGCCTTCAAATGGTGTGATCACAATATCTCCTTTCTGACCAAACCCTTTTTTCGTTGCAGGTGTACAATGTAAGATTGTTTGCCCTTCATTGTCTAAAAAAAAAGCCTGTATGACCATAATCACCGGCTGAACCTCCCTTTTCTCCCCAAATAAATAAATCACCCGCTCTAATCTCATTGCGAGTGATTGCTTTCAAAACTGTTCCTTCCAAGCCATATAAAGTTTCTGTATTTCCAAAAGGTATGTTGCTCCCTAGCTCATTCATTACCCATATCACGAAAGAAGAACAGTCATGATATGGCCATGTTCCTCGATTGCTTCCTTGTGAATATTGGACATTTGTTTGATGCAGACTTTTTGCTTTCACTAAAAGCTGTTGAGCGAAAGACGAGCCAGAGTTCCAGAGCAAACTCATATCTGTACTTCCTCCTAACTGAACTAGCAGTTGCTTGATAGCTGGCACCCAGTAATGATTCAGTCCTGTTGGATCGTTGTCTGCACCTACTGGGCAATACACACTGCCAAGTCGTTCCACCGTTGTAAGCTGTCGCTCCACAATCAAATTTTTTAGCGTTCTTCCCGTTGCTTCAATCCCTTCGTCTAAACTTGGATAGCTAACAAGCTCATTTTCAGACATCAAACCGGCTGGATTATTGTTTTCAATAATTCCCTGGCTTGTTCCCCAAGCACTTTCATGGATCATGATCGCAGCAAAAATGACAGGTGAAAGACCGTTTTTCTTTGCTTCTGTGATGATTTTGTCTGCTTTGTCACTAAAAGCATGACAATGTAGGGCAATGGTTTGACGAAAGCGTCCTTCATCAAATGACTGATTTTGAAAATCTAGCATTTCATCCGGTTTTTCCACATATTCTACTTGTGGAAAATAAAAGCTAGGATTTACCATGTTTGCTTTTTTTGAATATTCAATCGTCAACTCATTTTCTTTTATCACATTCCCGATAAGATCACCTGCTTTGATTTCCGAGGTATTGTTGACCAGTGGCGAAACATTTGTCAACCGTAGTTTCCGATCATGTGATTCGACGTGAATCGCACCATCGGCGATGATTACTTTACCAGCTAAAGGAGAAAAAACTTCTTCATTCTCCTTTGCTTGTAGCTTGATTCCGTTGAAACACGCCTTTACCTGATCCTTCACGTAATAGCCATAGCGCTGATTGATCTGTATGTTTTCTTCTTTGAAGGGCGAATGCAATTCAACTAGATGGGGGTATGGTCCAACTTCCATTTTAAGATGCAGCCGTTGTTTCAATTCCTCTGACCACTCGATGATTTGGCTCAAATACCGAGTCCTTAGTTGGCTGTTCTTGGTATCTGGATCAAGTTCCCACAATTGATCATGTAACAAGTTCAATTTACTTTTGAATGCTTGATTTGCTAACTGGAATTCATCTGCTTGTATATCTAAATAGGAAAGAATGCTATCAATATCACTTTTGATTGTCTTTGCTACATGCTCGGTACGCTCGTGATTGATTTTAGTGCCTGAATGTTTTTTGAGAATCAGTGTCTTGTCTGCATCTAATTCTGTTAAATATGTCCAAACCTTTGTCAACTCTAATTCATCCGCCTGGGTCACCATTGAAGAAACCATGCTGAAGATCCCCATTATCATAACTATCAATGAAAGTGTAAGGACTGCTGCAAATTTCAATAAAAAACTTTGTGTCGATGATTTCTTCCATTCTCTTTTTTTGTTACTTCGTCTTCCCTGAAAAAAGAAAAAATTTACTGTTCTTTCTACACGTGATTTACTTATTTTCCTGAGAAAAATTCTATTCCGTACTTCCTCTATCTGCTTTATCTTGTCCCTCACTTCTCTTTTCTTGAGCTGCATCTTGTTTTACTTTTATCCTTTCCTCTGGATCTGTCGTCATCAATTCATACAGTTTGGAAGGTGATTCTACGATATTGGAAAATGGTAGTATCACCTGACCTGCTCGTATCAGCCCAGCGCCCTTCGCAGGATGGATCAATTGCTTTTGCTGTTCAGCAGATAAGTGAAAAAGCAAAGCCAGTTCATCTAAATCACTTTTTGCTTGTTTTAGCATAATGATGAATTCAGTATTACTCAACATTCGTCGTGCTTTGTCTGAGAGTAGTAAAGTTTCTACATTTTGCGTAATCCCTGTCGGAATAGCTCCCCATTTTCGAATACGACTCCACAATTCAAAAAAATAGTTTTCACAATAAGGATCGCTCAGCATCAATTGCATCTCATCGATATAAATCCAAGTTGTAATCCCTTTTTCGCGATTACGAACCACTCGATTCCACACTTGTTCTAATACAACCATCATGCCAAAAGTCTTTAATTGGCTACCTAATTGTTTGGTATTGTAGATAATAAATCGCTTATTCAACTGGATATTGGTTGGACGAGAAAAAATAGCTAATGATCCTTCAATATACAATTCTAAGTCCAAGACAAGCGCCTGTGCCTCTTCTTCTGGCTGTTCTTTTAATAAGGAAAACCATTCATTTCCCAGTGTCGGCATGCTTTTTCTCGCTGAATGATAATACTGGACATAAGTCAGCCGAGTCACTCGATCAATGATCGAACGTTGTGCAGAATTCAAGCCCACAGTACCCCCAATCAATGCTTCAAAAGCAGTCAGAATGAAATCGGATTTCAATTTTATTGGATCTGTTTCACCTTGAAAATCACCTGAAATATCTAATAGATTTATGAAAGTATCTGTATTTGGTGCAATTTTGATGATTTGTGCATCGAAAGCTTTTCCGATCCGCGTATCTTCATCTTCTGGATCGATTGAAATGATTTCGTCTTCTGGATTTTTTAATAGCGTAGTGATTTCTTCATATTTTTTTGCTACACCTTTTCCTGACCCTGAACTTCCTAAAATCATCCCGCTAGGTGTATTCAATCGCTTACGATCAATTTGAATAGCATTTTTTGTTAATTCGTTTCTTCCATAATATTTTCCATTTTCATGACTAAGGTCTTGTGCTGTAAAAGGAAGAAAGATTGCAGTACTTGTAGTTGTAAGGGTCCGCTGAGTCATGACCCAATTTTTGCCAAAAGGAAGAACAGAATTCAAACCTTCCATCTGTAAATAGTCTAAATGATTAAAGCCGCAGCCATACTTTCTGCCTATGCGTAGCACCTGCTTTGCAATATCCGCTAACAGCTCTTTTTTATCTGTTTTAAAATAAACGAAAATAGAAACAAAAAATAAATTTTGTCCTGCTTTTCTCAAATCATCGAGTAATAATTTTGCTTCATCAATGCTGGTTGTCAGCTCATAGGGAATACTAGAATATGGATCATATCCGTTTTGCAGCGCTTTTCTTTGGGAAGCAACTTTATCTCCTTCCATATAGGCTTGTTTTCTTTGTATAAGATGATTCGCTTGGTCAGAGGCGATGGGATCAATATGAATAGACAATGTCATTTCTTCAGGAATCTCCAGCAATCCTGAAATAACTTTATCTGTTAAATTAGCAGGATAGTCTTTTAAATATAGTATTTGTCCATATGACTCTTCTATTTCAAAATAATTCTTCTTTTTAACATTTAGACTCATAGGTGCAATGCTTGCTTTTGTAGATAATCCGTTATAGATAAGATCAGAATAGTTGAAATCAAAAGAAGCAGTTGAGTGTAATAAATGATGTATCAGCCGTAATCGACTCAATCCGTCCATTTTTTGACATTTCGAACCGATTTCTGTTAGACTATCGCTCAATGTCTGTTCAGCTCTAGCTAATAACTGTTTTGCTTGATCCAGTTCCTTGGCAGGCATGGTGAATGTTAAATAATTTTCTTTGATAAAGTTGTTCTCGCCTGCATGGATTTTTTTACTCAATAGATCATTCAATTCTTCGCGATACTCATCATACGCATTGCCTATTTTTTTATAGAAAAGCTCCTTCTTTAATTTTCCCTTTCTGATTTTCTTTTTTACGAGTGTAACATTCAAGTGCATCGTCTCTTCGCAACTGTTCAGCAATGCGCAGTATTTAGTAAAAATACTTTGTTGTTCTTCCTTAGAGGCGATTTGATAATTGATATCAGAAAATTGGATACTCTTGGAATAGTAATTTGTACTCAATTCACAAATCCCACTCTCAAACATCTTTTCATAACGTAGCATTGATTGGACATCACGTTTAGGTGCCTGCTTTTTCTGTCTTTTTCCACGCTGTTGTTTTTGCTTTTTTAGTACGCGTAAAAATTTAGAATTCTTAATTGCTGTATTCTGTATATTTCTTGCTTCTTTTTGTTTCCTTTTTTGCCAAGGTCTCATCCAATCTCACCTCCATGATAGATGGATAAGTATAATAGCTGTCGAGTTTAACATAACGCCAACGAATCTGCAGATATTTTTCCATAGGCAGATCATTAGGTTTGATCCAACCAAAAGATAAGATGGGTGAACTAATTGCCATCAAACCGATACCGAGATCATCAATAGAAAATTGCCAAGTAAAATGATTCAAAAGACCGACGATTAGCGTAATACTCAAGGTTATCATCATTGATATAAATTGTCTTAATGAAAATCCAAAAAACAGCTTTTCTTTGTATAGCAAAATTTCTTTTCTAACCGGGACCTCAATTGCTATCATTCTCACCTCCTACTGCAGTCTATCAAGCGACAGCCATTATCGCCTTCGCCCACTTGTTCGTATAGAATAAACTGATGCATAAAGTCAAACAATTCCCCGAGATGATACAGATGACAGTGATCAATCCTTGGCGTTCTTGAATTGAAAAAAGGGTTTGTACCAACAGTGGATAAAAACTCAGTACCATGAACAATAAGACACCTTGTAACGAAGCGGCACAGATCATTCGAAAAAAATTTTTACCGATCTGATTGATTTCTTCATGAATAAACGTCACTAAAATTATAGGAGAAAGACTAAAGTAGAAATACAGCTCAAAAAAACGCAAAAATACAACGATTTTTGTCATGATATTTGTCAGTAGAGATAAGACTAAGGGAATGAATAACAGTAGTAAAAGCGTTAGTTTCTCAAAAAAATTCATTGCTTGTTCTTGCTCCATGATCAAGGAGAAATCAACTACTTGGTCCATCTCAGCTTGTATGCCTAGCTCACCGATCCCAACATTGATGATTGTACTAATACCAACAATCGCATGGATAAACACGGTTAAATTCCGCATCACCAATAAACTGAGCCCTAATTTTAAAAAAAGTGGTAGGAATAATTCGAATCCTCCGAATGCCGAATAATTACTATAAATTTTTTGAGCAATCTGATGGAATTCTAAAAGCAATAAAAAGCCTAAGACCGAATAGGCAATAGGCTTCACCACAATATCCATGATCAGCAAACTATAGTGATAAATATCTGGTAAGTAGGTCTCTAGATTTTGTACTAATACACTTTGGGGATCATTTGAAAAATTCAACTGTTCTGCAATCGTCTTTAAAACAAACTCGATGGCTCTATCCATGAATAATGCGTTGCTCCTCCCCTTATATCGAAATCGTTGCTATCCAAGAACCTGCTGCGAGAATCACTGCACCGCCAACAATTTGAAAGATAGCTTGTTGCATTGCTGGGCCGTTATGTTCTTTGATCGACATGCCTAGTTGGATGATCCCCCATACAGTAAGTAAACTTCCAGAAGCAAGTATTCCTTTGGAAAACAATGCCATTGCCTGTTCAAAATAGTCCATCTCACTCCCCCGTTTCCATATTTTCTTCTGTTGCAAGAACCTTTAATTGATAACTGGTCGTTACACGTTCAAAAGAGTCTCTGACACTTAAATACACGAGATACGTACCAGGTAAAGTACTATTGAATGTCCCGCTTACTTCTATTTCTGGAAGTAGCTTTTCTTCCTTGTCATGAACTGTGATCCCTGCTAATGGATCAAATGCTTCACCTACAACCATTTCTCGGTCCTTTACACCTAAAAAAACAGGTGGTTCATTAATTACAGTGATCACTCCGTATGCTTTCGAAGATTTTCCATTCGTATCCGTCACCTGAAGTAAAACACGGTATTCACCTAGTTCACTGGTCTTGACTTGACTCCATGAATCTTCATCTACCTCAACAGTTAGTTTTTTTTCGGAGTCTTCACGATCTGAAACAATCACTTGTGCCAAATAAGCTTCTTTCGATAGTTGTGAAAAAACATTCACTTTCATATCTGCTTGGATGATCTCAGGTGCCTCATTTGTTATGGTGACTTCAACTATTTTTTCCACTGCCAGCTTTCCATATTGATCCTTTACGTTGCCGATTTTAAAATAATAGATGCCTTCTTTATTTGGGATGAAATTAGTTTCAACAATATTGGTTTCATTCAATGGGATGTTTCCATCTTCTGCATCCGTTACTTCCACATAATTGAAGATGTTGAATGACTCGTTGATCACCTGCTCGATTACGACAGGTGCTGAAATGATTGGTGCATCATTGACTACCCGTATTTCTACATGGGCCACATGTTGTGCACCATGTCGATCTTTCACCGTATAGATCACTTCGTACTCGCCTTCAACAGTTGTATCTAGATTTGTTTCAACGTGAATAGCGGAAGTCAGATCTCCTTCTTCGTTATCAGATGCGAAGACTCCTTTTCTTAAATCCAGTGGTTGACCTATTTTTTGAAACAAAAGTGGCTGTTCAACCGTTATTTTTGGTATGCTATTGATCATGATAGTGAATTCACTTGTCGTTACAAGTCCTTTAGAATCGGTGACTTGGATACGCACCTGTTGTTCACCAGGTATGGATGTATCCACATTGGTGTAACTGACGTTAGGAAACGGATCGCTCCCGTGAATGATCGTGAAATAGTTAGAAGGCTCAAAGAAACTATGTTGTTCGACAACGAGATAGGCCGAATGGAGGTTTAGTTTAGCTGCTTGCCACATTGTGGTGACAGAGTCATCTTTATTATTGACTCTAGATTCGAGTGGCTGAGATAGCGGATTTGATTGCTCATTAATAGTACTTTCTGATTGAACAACTTTCTTTTTTTCTTTTACAAGCATCGTGGTAAAATGCTCAGTTGTATTCTCTAATTGCCGAATATCAGGCTTACTTTGCTCTGTTACTTGATCGATTGATGCAAAGTGTTCGATTACTGAAGAAACAGGATCCTGTTTTTCTTCTATCGTTTCGTTTTCCGTTGTCTCTTTTTTTGTCGTTGTTAAAACGCCAGTAATTTGCTTTTCAACAGATTGTTCTTGGTGGTGCTTTGCATTGATCATGTGACAGCTTCCTAATCCGATTAACCATCCACACAGTGTACTGATAAAAATATAATAGTTCTTTCTTGTTGTTTTTTCAGATCGACTAGCTAAGAGCAACTTTTTCATTTATTGTCTAACACCCTTTCTTGGTCTCTTGAGCAATTAATTACTTTTCTTTCGTTGACCATAGATTCGACTACTAACCAAAGCAACGAGTCCAACTCCTATGAATGTGACTATCAATGATCTAGTATCACCAGTTTTAGGTAACATCGGTTGTTCTTTTTTAGGCTCTTTTACTTTTTTCATTTGGATTGTTTGCTCTTTGTTTGTCAAATCATCTTCACGAGCCACCTCATTCTTTTTTTCCTCTTCATAGTAAAAGATGTGGGTCGCTGTCAGCTGCTCCCCATCCTTCAATGCATTTGCTTTTAATTCAAGAAGTACTTCAAAGGTATCTTCTTTACCTTGCGCTGTGTAGGTAGATACATTTTCACTGATGACTTGACCATTTTTAGTATTTTTATATCGTGTGACCACTGTATACATATGACCGATCTCAAGCCCTTCTCCTTTTATCCAGACCATATCTTTCAAACGATTGGTTACTGTTGGATCGATTTCCTTTTTGCCATACGCATCAGTAAATAAGGAAGAAATCACTAATTCTTCACGCTCATTATAGGCTTCTAGAACGATCCATTCGCCATCTTTTTCTACAGTGATCGAAAAATCTAATGCCGCTTCTAAGGGGAGATACCCTTCAAGGGGTTCTGATTCTATAAATTTATACTTTCCATAAGGCAATGATTCTACTTCTATTTTTCCATCTTTATCTGTGGCATACTCACCCATCAATATTTCTTTCGTTTCCTCATCCTGCTCGATTTTATACAATTCAAATAGGACATTTTTTAAGGGGCGGTCATTTAATCGGTCACGTTTGATCACTCTGATAGGTTGACGTGCTAGTCGATTCGGTACCTCTAATCGAATGAGTGGATTCGTCTCATTTTCAGTGATACTGAAAATGATGGGGTTCTCTAATGGTAGATATCCTTCTGGTGCCTTGATTTCATGAAGTTCGTAACGTTCATTTCCCCATGGTAAACTGTCAGTTGTCAGAACTTCTCCTTTTATATTCGTTTCAAAAATGGTTGTACTTTCAGTATCATTTGGTTTTTGCATAGAGACAAATGCCCCTTTACCATCATCTGCCCAAGTATCGAAGATTTTAAATTGCGCACCTGCATACGGAATCGCTTCTCCTGTATCCTCATCTACTTTGATGATATGTAACCGGGATTCAATGATTTTATCTTCTAAAAAGAAAAAATGTGTATAGCCATCTTCTGTAACAACTACCTCAAATGGTTCAATCAACAAATAACCATCTACCCCCTTTGTTTCTTCGACGATATAGCGATCGTAAGGGAGAGCCTCAAACTTAAAATACCCATTTTCTTGCGTCGTTTCCACATACTTCTTTCCTGTTGTTTGGGACGTTGCGGTTAATTCCACACCTGCCAGTGGTGGCTTGATCCCACGATCTTCTGTCAACAATTGATGTAAATTTTCCAGAACCGTACGTGGTATCAACGGACGAGATCCAAATTTATAGCCTTCGATATGCCCTTTGATGACACGATTTTTCACCGTTTTGCTATGGATAGCGACTGTTTCATTTTGCCCAGCATACGTGAGGTGTACGGTATACTTTGTGGGATCAAGAGTATAGCCTTTAGGAGCTTCGATTTCTTGTAGTGTATACGTACCTAGTTTCAACGCTTTTATTTGCCCTTGGACGATTCCTTCCGTTTCTTCCATTGTTATTTGCCCCACAGTTTCTCCTTGGCCATTTGTTAATTCATAAACAGCGCCAATAAGCTGTGCCGCTCCTTGTGGGGTATTGCCAGTTTCTTCATCTTCTTTGATCACTCGTAGATTTGCTAGTTGCTCTTGGTTATCCTTGATGATAGTCGTTGTTTCATTTGCTTTGATCGTCATTGTGTGTGGTGTCGTATCCAAAATGTACCCATCTGGCGCTTTGATTTCTTGTATCGTCACTTTTGTATCTACTAACAACTCATTCCAAGTAGCGTAGCCATCGGCATTGGTCATGATTTCTTGTACTTGACCAGTTGAAGTCGCAAAACGAAAAACGGCACCTGCCAGTGGTTGCTTCGTAGTTTCATCTACTTTGCGAACACGGGCATTGCCGTTTTTCATGACATTTACAGTTAAACTTGTCTTCGTTAAATCATTTATTCTTCCTACCATCATATTTTGCGTATAAGGATGCTGGTAAATCAGTGGTATTCCACGGTAACTACTAGCAATGGCATAGTGAAAATCGATATTTCCGGATTTGTTTGCTTCCTTGGTCGCTGTGACCGTCAATTGATTTCCTTGCTTGTTTACCATAAGTCCTGGGGCTATAGCAGAAGGAGAGGATTCATAATTACTAAAAGACCCCGTCGTATCTAAAATCGTCTTGCTTTCGCCGACTTTCAATTCAACTATTTGGCGATCAAAACTTGGTTTGACAAAAAATTTATTGACGTTTGTCATCACACTTGCTTTAAATGTTTGGTAGTCTGCCATCGTAAATACTCCCGAAATACTGGTTGGATAAATTCCTTGCTGTTCCCAAGCTAAAATTTGAGTCATCAATTCTTTTTGCAGTGTATGTCCAGTGACGATGATCCCATAATAGGTGACCAAGGAGATTTTCTTCAGTTGTTCAGTATTTTGCGGGGATACTGTGTATCCCCCATTATTTCCTATGCTAAGTGCTGCTCCTTGCTCGATGCATAGTGCAATCTCGCCATTTACTCGTTTTCCATACCAGCCATACTCGCGACCGCCATTGGATAAGTAAATATCGATATTTGCAATGTGTGCATTGGGATCTACATGTATGATTTGATTATTCCGAGTGTCTATTCTTCCGAACTTATCGTGAATCGAAGAGTGGATATAGTTGGAAGGAACTGTCGTATACAGTTTACCGTTTTCTTGTTGCATCAATTGGTTTTCCAGCAAAAAAGTTGTTTGCTGTTCTTTTTCATCTGTCATTTTTTCTAACGCTATAATTGAGGAACTTCCGAGAATGGAAGGAATCAGTAAACTAATCAGAATAAGCAATCGGAAACAAAACTGTCTATTTTTCTTCATTGAATCACTCCCGTTATCATTGATTGATAAGTTTGTTTTATAAATTAGGTTCCTTTAACTTGTGAAATTGCACTCTCACTTAACGAACTAGTCGGATCACATAGCCTTTTTTACACCTTTCATAGCGTAAGATCCCACTTTTTTGGACTTGATTGATCAGCTTTGCTTTACTGCCCGTTGACCAACCTTCTTTATGAACAGATCGTTCATACTCAGATAAACTGATGGTTTTTCTTTTACCACTACGCATGAATGCTATCAACTGCTGTATTTCAGTCATATTCAACTTCCTTTTCAGCATTTTGGCATAGACACTTTTTGGATAAATGCCAACCTGACTATTTTAGGGAATAGACAACCAGTGACACGAATAAACCTTGAGAAAAACAAACGTAAGAAATCCTTCTTCAAACAAATAGCTATCACTAGCAATTATTTGCTCCATTTTCACCAATCGTTTATAAGGACACTTGATCTGCCAGTTTACCATCACTGACAGTACTGCCTTTTTAGTGAGCACCAACATGGATTGACAGTCAATCATCCACATCTCATCGTATCTGATACGAATGATGCTCTTTTTATGCAATTTTCAAAGAACAGACTAGGAAATCACCAAGATTTCACTTTAAGCGGTCTCTCTGTGTACTGCAATGCTTGTGTCGGATTCATTCTTTTGGCAAAAATCATCCCTCCTGAAGACACGGCTGTTTTAATGTGCCGATAAAGTTTATAATCAGGCAGCTCCTGTTTTGTTTCACGATCAATAAAGTAACCATTTCCTAAATTGGCCCAAGTAGAACCATTAAATAAACGGACAGTTAATGCTTTACTTCGAATAGCTTTTTTCGAACAGATCCTTAACACATATATCCCTCCTCACTCTATAGTTACGAATTAATTGAGATTCTTCCAAAAAAAAAAAAGAAAGAGTTCACATCGCTTTGAACAAGCAACGTGCACTCTTCCTTCTTTTTAATGTGAATTTATTTCTTCGATCAAATCAATACAGTGATAGTAGCTGCTGCTAAAATCAACACGAGACCAATAACTGTAATTGTCATTTCTTTTTTCGTTTTCTTTTGTCCTAAGAACCAAATACCCGTTAAAGTAGCTAATACAACAGATGTTTGTGATAGAATAAAGCCAGTAGCTAAACCATTCATATCAGGTTGAGCAGAGATAAGATAAGTCAATGCAGCAAAGGCAAAGAAGAAACCAGAAAAGATATGTTTATAAGAAACTACTTCAGTAAACGCTGATTTTTCGTTCCCTTTGAAACTTAAAACTGCTGTGTAGACTACTGCGACTAGCACCATTCCGATTGCTTGTGGTAAGAAGGCATGCATCCCGTCAATCGAAGTTGCTTGAGGTGCAGCTGAGTAAGCCCAATAACCAATTTCCCCTATAGCCAACAATAGAACTGCTTTTTTCAACAAATTGCTGTTTTCTTTATCTTTCTTTTCTGACCATACTGTCATCCAAGCACCTAAAATGATCAATACTAAAGCAAATGCACCAAGTAATTTTGCTGTAGTTCCTGGCCAGTTACCTAACGCAAACACACCCCATAAAGATGCACCTAGCAGTTGAAAGGCGGTCGTGATCGGCATTGCACGAGAAGAACCAATCAATGTGAATGACTGGAAGGTGATGATTTGTGCCGTTGCCCAGCCAACACCTGATAAGATCGAAAAGACTAAATCCATTCCTGTAGGTAAACCTATTCCTTTTATTGCTGCAAAAACGATTGCAAAAATCAGTGTTCCTATAGTAGAGCCTAAAATTTGGTTGACTGGACGACCGCCAAGCTTAGAAGCAATCGTCGGGTATAATCCCCAACCTAACAGAGGTCCTAATCCAATTAAAAGTGCTGTCGCATTCATTCTATATCCTCCTTATTTGTTTTAAAATACAACGCCGCTTTCAAGAATGATATTCGCGTATGGTGTCATTTCCCCTGTGCGAATAAATGCATGGCAATTATTTAGATCTGCCTTCATTTCACTATGAGGAATAAACGTAATCGGCGTTTCTGGTAATCGTTCTTTGATTTCTGATAATACTTGAGGGTTTTCTGATTTGATTTCTTCTGCCAAGTAAATGCGCTGAACTTCTAATTCTTCTAAAACATTATTCAGTACTTGCATAAAACTTGGAATACCATTATCCACAGCTAGATCGATTTTTTCAGTAGTCATTGGTACAGGCATTCCTGCATCACCAATACTCAATTTATCAAAATGACCCATTTGTGCGATAACTCGAGAAATATCTGAATTGATTACTTTTGACTTTTTCATACTAAAAACATCCTTTCTTTAATCCAACTCTTTTTTATAAGGAATCGATGGTTGTGCGCCAAAACGTTGAACCGTAAGTGAGGAAGCTTTATTTCCATAACGAATTGCTTCTTCCAAATTACTAAAATCTTTTGCCAATAGACTACTCATTGCACCAATGAATGTATCACCAGCTGCCGTTGTATCCACAGCGTTTACTTTAAACGCTTTAACGATACCATTTTTTCCATCTTTTAGCGCGTAAAAAGCTCCTTTGCTTCCAATCGTGATGATCACGACTTCTATTCCCAACGCATGAAGTTTAGATGCTGCTGCTTGTAGACTTGCTTCGTCACTGATCGTCACACCAGTTAAAATCTCTGTTTCTGTTTCATTCGGTATGATCATATCTGTTACTTTTAGTAATTCTTCTGGTACATTTTCTAATGCCGGTGCAGGATTCAAAATCGTTTTGACTCCTGCCTTCTTCGCAATCTTGAAAGCTTCAATCGTGCTTTCTACAGCGCTTTCAAATTGAGCAATGATAAAATCGCTCTTTTCGATGATTGCTTGGCTTTTTCTAACTTGTTCTGGGGTAAACGCGTTGTTTGCGCCCGCATGGATCATGATACTATTTTCACCTTGATCGTCAACGATGATATAGGCTTGACCAGTCGCTTGGTTTTCTAATGTAGCCACACCAGTTAAATCGATTTCTTCTTGGCTTAACAGCTCACTCATTGTTTTTCCAGCTTCATCCGTTCCTACTGCTCCAATAAAATAAGTATCTGCTTCAGAACGTCTAGCGGCTACAGCTTGATTTGCTCCTTTTCCTCCACCTGCTGAAAAAGTTTCTCTTGTATGGATCGTTTCTCCAGGTTTAGGCATATGTTTTACTCGAATCGTACGGTCTAGATTGATACTACCGATAACTGTTACAGTGTTCATTTTCACCACTCCATTTACATTATAAATTAGTTCAAACACTCTTTTAACAACAATTAAAACGTTTTAACTTTACAAAAAGAATATACCACAGATTGAAAGTGATTTCAAGAACTCTGCTACTAAGTGTAATTTTTCGTAATTTTCTGACATAAACATACGATGAAAAGAGCGTGAGGCAAAAGTAGGGAATACTTTTGCTTCACGCTCTAAAAAGAATAAACAGTGGGCACAGAAACAACTCTTACGAGAAATAAACTGAAATTCACAAAAAGTTGAAAGCCCGTGAATCTCTACTTATTTCTCGGAGTGAAATACCTCTGGTCCGACCACTTGCTTCTATACGGTTTTTTCAAAGAAAAGAACATTTCTATCACTGTTACTTTTACACGAATTATTTCCCTGGTTCAGAGGCAATGATTGTTAGTTCTCCTTGAACAGTCCATTCGTTGATCTCGTTCGGTAGAATGAAGCTTGTTCCTTTTTCTAACAGGTATGTCTGATTATCCACGATCAATTCCCCAGCGCCATCGATTACTGTCGCCAATGTATAAGGTGCTTGTTTTTTGAAGGAAGTGATCCCTTTGATATCCCATTCATACACATTGAAAAACTCAGTTTCTAAGTAAGTAACAATAGAAGATTGTCCTTTTCGAACTTCTTTGATTTGTAATTCTGGTGTTTTTGCAGGTACAGTAGTCACATCAATCGATTGTTGGATGTGTAGCTCCCGTTTCTGACCGCTTGCATCTTTTCTATCATAGTCATACACACGATAAGTCGTGTCTGAACTTTGTTGTGTTTCTAAAATCATGATTCCTTTGCCGATTGCATGGATCGTTCCACTAGGAACATAGAAAAAGTCACCTTTTTTGACGGGAACTTTTTTCAACAAATCGTCCCAGCGGCCTTCTTTGATCATTTCAGCCAATTCTTCTCTGGTCTTCGCATGATGCCCATAAATGATCTCAGCACCTGGCTCAGCATCTATGATGTACCAGCATTCTGTTTTTCCTAGTTCTCCTTCATGTTTCATTCCATAGGCATCATCTGGATGGACTTGTACAGAAAGTTCATCTTCAGCATCCAATATTTTGATTAACAATGGGAAAACTGGTTCCGTTGGATGACCAAATAACTCCTTATGTTCTTTCCATAGATCATCTAATTTTTGACCTTTGAATTCGCCATTTTCTACAACGCTAACGCCATGTGGATGTGCGCTGATTGCCCAATCTTCCCCGATTTTGTCATTAGGGATATCAAAACCAAATACGGATTTCAGCCGGCTACCTCCCCAGATTTTTTTTTGAAAGACTGGTTTTAAAAAAATAGGTTCTTGCATCATTCTAACTCCTCTCGATTTTCATGATTATTATAGCATTATTTGTTTAATAACGCTTTCTCTTTCAAAAAATTTTCAACGATCTCATCGCGACATTCAATATACGCCTCACGATGGTCTTCTGGATGGACACGATTGGATAAAAAGATGAACGCTGTTTGATCGATCAAGTCAATCAATAAAAATGTACCCGTATAACCAGTATGAAAGAGAATTGGATGATGATCGGTCACATCTCTTTTCAAATCCCATCCCAATGATCGATCTCCGTTTTGAAGTGGTGTTTGATCTTGCAAAAGCTCTTGGATCGTTCTTTCTTCTAAAAACTGACCATTCGCAGTTTTCCCTTTATCCAGATACATTTTGACAAATTTGATGCTATCTTCTAAATCGATAAATAAACCCGCATTGCCTGCATGTTCTGCTAAGACCCTTGCTTTTGGATCATGTGTGATCCCCCGCAAGACTTCTCCTGATGCCAATTGTTGCGTTGGTACGATTCGTTTGGATGGATAGGGTAAAAAGAGGCTATTCATCATCCCTAATGGTTCCAACACTTGTTCTTGGAACAATTCTGTTGCTGGTTCTTGAAAAATCTCTTCCAACATGAACCCTAACAAGATCGTGCCTGCATCAGTGTATTTCACAGCCTTTCCTAACTGATCTCCTGGTTGAAGTTTAAGGTAAGCAGCAATCAACTCTTCTTGTGAAAGTTGATCACGATCAGGAATCCACGTTTGGATATCAGACGTATGGGTCAATAAGTGCCGGATCGTGATCGTTTGATTGTCAAAAGCTGGTAAATAATCTGCAAGCGGACGATCCAACTCAATTTTTCCATCTTCCCACAAACGCAAGACCAAACTAGTTGTCGCAATCACTTTTGTCAAAGATGCTGCATCAAAAAGCAAGTCTTCTTCCATAGGCTGGATCTCCGGGACAACCTGAGCGTTTCCAGCAAAGAAACGTTCAACTTCATTTTTTCGGATGAATGCGCCAACGACACCAGGATAATAGCCTTCTTCTAATTTTTTTAAAATCAATTGTTTTGTTTCTGGATACATGTTCCTCTCCCTTTCTTTCGAAGGATACTCTTTCGTTCCATGCCCAAAGCATATAGCTTTCTTTCAGGAGAAGCAAGATTTTTCCAATATTTTAGACTTTTATGCTAAAAACTAAGGATGAAAAATATAAATAAAAAACTCCTACGTATGACATATCAATACGCTAGGAGCAACTTTCACACGCTAATTTATTTTTTTCTTCTTTAGAATCTGTCACAAACCACCATTCGATTCCGATTGCATCATAGATGGTCAATACTGTGTGCTTTTTATCTAAGAAGAAATCAACTGAATATTCTTTTAAATGTTGGACAAGTTCTTCCATATTCTCTTGGCTGATCACAAACTTCAAAAAGTCTAAGCCAATCACTTCGTGGGTCGGAAGTTGGATTGCTTCACTCGTTGCTTCAGTCAGACCAACATGGAAGTCCCCTTCATTTAAAACATACCATTCGTTTTTTTCATTATGGACTTTTAAACCAAGTAAGCTTTCAAGAAACTTACGTTCTTTGGCACTATCGATTACGTTTAAGTGGATTTTTTCAAAATAAGAGCCTGCTGATAATTTTTCATACTTTTCTTCAGATTTTCGCAACAACGATTCTTGATCCAAATTTTCTGGATCTGCAGACTTCTCTACTGTTCCATCTTCGTGATAGATCTCTAATTCATTACCTTCTGGATCTTTTAATAAGATACCCATACGGCCTTGGTCTTCTAATGCTTTTTCAATTACGTAATTCGTCTTGCTGATACGGCATAGAATATCTGCCATTTCTTCTACACTTGGAATAATCAATGAGAAGCGGTTGAGCTTTTTGATCTCCCCGAAGTGATCATCTGCTCTGGGGCTTTCTTCAAGCAATAGCATTTCACTGTCACGCTCTTCCGTTCCTAGAATAGCTAGTTCGTTTTCTTCCCGTTTCAAATCAAAGCCAATTGTATTCTTATAAAAATCAATCATTTTATCTCGGTCTTTCACCCGGATTGCCACGCTTTTCAAATAGGTAGCAGACCCCAATTTAAAATCTTTCATCATTCTTGCTCCCCTCTACGTCAAGCTTTATTTTAACGATGGTTCCCATTTCTTTCAAGCGATAAATAGATTTTTATAAAAAAAAATGTGAGAATTCTCGCTTTTTCATATAATTTTAATAAAATAGTGAAAAAACGATAGTTATAAAAAATAAAACGCACGAAACAATCTATGTCTCGTGCGTTAATTTTCAACTTATGAAGCTTCTTCCTCTGAAAATTGACTATTATACAAATCAGCATAAAAACCATCTTTTTCCATCAAAGTATCATGATTACCTGTTTCAACGATCGAACCATGATTCATAACGATAATGTTATCTGCATCACGAATCGTTGAAAGACGGTGAGCTACCACAAAACTTGTTCGGTTTTCTAATAAACGATTCATCGCTTTTTGAATCAAGATCTCAGTTCGTGTATCTACACTAGAGGTAGCTTCATCAAGGATCAAGACATCTGGATTAGCAAGGAATGCTCGCGCAATCGTAATCAATTGTCTTTGACCTTGAGAAATGTTGCTGGCATCTTCGTTTAATACTGTATTATAGCCTTCTGGTAATTTGCGAACAAAGTCATCGACATGGGCTGCCTTAGCAGCTTCGATTACTTGCTCATCTGTTGCATCTTCGTTCCCATACTTGATATTGTCATAGATCGTCCCTGTGAATAACCAAGTATCTTGAAGTACCATAGAGAACTGTGCACGTAAGACATCTCGTGAAAGATCTCTCGTGTCAACACCATCGTAACGAATGCTTCCGCCCGAAACATCATAGAATCGTTCTAACAGGTTGATCAAGGTGGTTTTCCCTGCCCCTGTAGGTCCTACGATAGCAACCATTTCTCCCGGTTTTACATCTAAACTGAAATCAGTCATCAATAAACTATCTGGAGAATAGCCAAATTGTACATTTTCAAAACGTACTTTGTAAGGTGTATCTTTTTCTACTGGCAATCCTGATTTTTCCTCTGTCATCTCTGCTTCATCTAAGACTTCAAAAACACGTTCTGCAGAAGCAACTGTTGATTGGATCGTGTTCATCAAACTTGCTAACTGCGTGATTGGTTGTGAAAATTGTGTCGTATATTGCAAGAAGGCTTGAACATCACCAAGGGACATATTCCCATTTGCAACTTTGACACCCCCAAGAACAGCAACAAATACATAACCCAAGTTTTTAACAAAGTTCATCAAAGGCATGATGATTGCTGAAATGAACTGAGCTTTCCAGCCTGCCGCGTATAGTTTTTGATTTTCTTCTTCAAAGACTTCTTGGTCTTTTGCTGTATGGTTAAATGTTTTAACGATCGTATGTCCACTATACGTTTCTTCTACCTGATTATTTAAAAGTCCTAGACTCTTTTGTTGATCAGCAAAGAATATTTGTGATTTTGGCGCAATGATCATGACGATGATCAAACTTAAAGGAATCATCAATAATGCGACCAACGTTAACTGCCAACTGATAGAAAGCATCATGACGATAACCCCGATCAATGTGACGGCACTCGTTACAAATTGCGTCAAGTTTTGTTGAAGCGTACTTGCAATGTTATCCATGTCATTGATGGCTCTAGACATGATGTCCCCATTTGTATGTGTATCATAGTAAGAAATAGGTACTCGGTTCATTTTTGCTTCTAGATCATGTCGTAGTTCATACACTGTTCGTTGTGAAACTCTAGTCATGATAAATTGTTGTAAAAAGTTGAATACCGCAGAAATCAAATACATTACGATAACTGTCGCAATGATTTGTGCAATTTTGTCAAAATCAATCGGAAATTTTGATATCTGTTGGCCTGCTTGCATCTGTTTAGCACCTGCCATGACACCATTGAATATTTCCGTTGTCGCTTTCCCTAATACTTTAGGTGTTTGGATTTGGAAGATTACAGCTGCAATCGCCAACACAAAAACGGCAATGATCGCAACTAACCGTTTGGACATATACCCAAATAATCGTCTAACTGTTCCCCAAAAATTCTTAGGTTTTTCTCCTTTAACGCCAATGTTGCGTCCAGGTCCATGTCCGCCACCCATTGGTCCACGAGAAGGTTTCGTATTTTCTTTACTCATGTAGATCCTCCTCTCTCAATTGCGAATGAACGATCTCTTGATACGTTTCATTTGTTTTAAGTAGTTCATCATGTGTTCCTTTACCGACTAATTTTCCTTCATCTAATACTAAGATCGTATCAGCGTCCATAACAGTACTTACACGTTGAGCAACTAATACCGTAATGCTTTGTGTCATATTTTGTTTCAATGCTTGACGAAGATTTGCATCTGTTTTAAAGTCTAAAGCTGAAAATGAATCATCGAAGACATAGACATCTGCTGGTTTGACTAAAGCCCGTGCAATAGCCAGTCGTTGTCTTTGACCACCAGAGAAGTTCCCGCCACCTTGTTCTACGTGGCTATCTAACCCATCTTCTAATTCTGAGACAAATTCTTTCGCTTGAGCAATTTCTAATGCTTTCCAAATCATTTCATCCGTTGCATCTGCTTTACCATATTGCATATTTTCTCTGATCGTTCCAGAAAAGAGCATCGCTTTTTGCGGAACAAAGCCCATCAATTCTCTCAAGTTGTATTGTGTCACTTCACTGATACTTGTTCCATTGATCTTGATGGCACCAGATTCAATATCATACAAGCGTGGGATAAGATTGACTAAAGTCGTTTTCCCTGAACCAGTACCTCCAATGATTGCAACGATCTCCCCAGATTTGGCAGAAAAATCAATATCTTCTAAGGCTAATTTCTCCGCCCCATGATAGCGATAATTGACATGCTCAAAAGCAAGTGTGGCATTTTTTCCTGCAAGAGCCAATTTTTTAGGATCTTTAGGGTCATTGATCCCTACTTCTTCATCTAGTACTTCATTGATACGATCAGCAGATGCTTGTGCTCTAGGCACCATGATAAAAATGGCTGACAGCATCATGAAGCTAATCAAAATCTGCATCGCATATGTCATGAATGCAATTAGGTTCCCTACTTCTAAAGTCATATCTGCTATGTAGTGACCACCAAACCAGGTAATTGCTACATTTGTACCACTCATGATCAATGTCATCATCGGCATCATCAATGCAACGATCGTATTTACTTTAATCGCTGTATTCGTATAATCTTTATTCGCTAAATCAAAACGATTTTCTTCAAATCGTGTTTTATCAAAGGCACGAATAACACGTACGCCTGTCAGTCCTTCACGAAATACCAAGTTCAAGCGGTCTGTCTTTTTCTGCATACTCTTGAACAATGGAACAGCAAAAAACATGATCCCACCAATCAAAACGATCATGACAGGGATAACAACTAAGAAAATTTTCGTTAATTCATGGTCTTTTTGATAAGCTAAGAAACTTGCACCCACCAATGTAATCGGTGCATTGATCATCATTCTTAGAAACATTTGCGTAACCATTTGGATCTGGGTCACATCATTGGTTGTTCGTGTAATCAAAGAAGCTGTTCCATATTTATCAAAGGCGTCTTTGGTCAAGCTTTCTGATTTTTTATAAACATCTGTACGTAATTGTTTTCCTAATTTCTGTGATTCTCGTGTTGCAAAATAGGTATTTGCAATTGCCGCAAAAATACTGATCAAAGAAAAGCCGATCATAACAAAACCAGTCTGCCAGATATAATCGACATCTCCTTTTGCTACCCCTTTATCAATAATATTAGAGGTCAGTGTCGGCAAGTAAAGATCTGCGAAGACTTGGATAACCATAAATATCGTAGCAGCAATCGCCGAAGTCAATGATATCCGTTTAAAAACTTTTAGCATGTAGTACCCTTCTTTCTATTTATACACTCCATTTTTCAACCAAGACAATTTCAATTTGAATTCTTCGATTGCTTGTTCAACAGAGTAATCTTTGGATTTTGAGAATGTTTTATAAGAATGAGCGATTGTCGTAAAAAATGTACTCATCACTACTTGGATCAGTAATTCCATCTCATGGTCATTTTTGATTTTTAGTGTAGTGCGATCGATCAACTCAACCAGTTCTTTCGCATCTTGTTTATGCTCTTCATGGGAGTGATGCTGATCCCCTCTAGCATGGGGCACCACTTTACGGGAAGCACGATAATCCATATTCATGAACAAATTTCGATAAAAAGCAGCATTTTCTCCCACTAAGATATCGCGGATCATCTTTGTAAAATAAAGTTCGAATCCCTTGAACAAATCACCATCGGCTTCTTTCATCAATTGGATCATATCTCTAGAACTATCACGTCGCACTGTTTCAAAGTAATAGAAATAAAGATCTTCTTTGTCCTCAAAATATTGATAAAAACTACCGCGAGGGATTTCAGCTATCTTCACGATATTTGCGATAGAAGCATCTTTTAACGGGACTCTTGAGAACTCAACTCTTGCTGCTTCTAACAGTCGTTTCTTTTTTTCTTCAGGTAAATGAAAAAAAGTCTGCTTAGGCATAGGTAGCCTCCTTCCTTCTAAAAATGACACACTGTCATATGACACTATGTCATTATAACACCAGGTAATTGTTTTGCAAGTGATTTGCATGATTTTTTTCATGAAAACAACTGTTTTTTTTATTTGAAATGGAACCTTTATAAAAAAGCTTGATAGCCTTTTCCCTTTCAAGTAAACTTATTTTGTTAGCCACATAACAACAATTATAAAAGGAGAGATATTATGGCATCAGTATTAGTAGTAAAAGGTCACCCTTTAACTGCACAAGAATCTCGTTCAGTTAAAGCATTATCTGCTTTTTTAGATAGTTACAAAGAAAATCATCCGGACGATGAAGTTACCGTCCTAGAACTTTACCGTGATGATATCCCAGAAATCGATGAGGAATTACTTTCAGGTTGGGAAGCGCTTCGTGCAGGCGCTGAATTCTCTACTTTATCCGAAAGCCAACAACACAAAATTGCTCGTTTCAATGAATTGACGGATCAATTTCTTGCTTCAGATAAAATCGTTATCGCCAATGCTTTATGGAATTTGAATATTCCTACAAAACTAAAAGCTTGGTTCGATACTGTCAATGTAGCTGGTAAAACATTCCGCTACACTGAAAATGGTCCAGAAGGATTAGTTTCTGGTAAGAAAGCATTGCATATCCAATCAAACGGAGGAGTTTACAATGGTCAAGACTTTGCTTCACAATATGTCAAAGGGATTTTGAACTTTGTCGGTATCGATCAAGTCGATCAATTATTTATTGAAGGTATCGACTATGCGCCTGATCGTGCTGAAGAATTGATGCAATCAGCTTTGGATAAAGCCACAGAATTTGGTAAAACGTTCTAAATCGATCTGCAAAAAAAATTTTTAAAAGAAAAAAGATTCAAAAATAGGAATTTCTGAACCGATCTCTAAAAAGTTAGTGGACTAGCTTTTAAAGATCATTACAGCCTATTTTTGAATCTTTTTTTATAACTCGTTGTTTTTTTCTTCATACAAATTAGAAATAGTAGTGTACCATTCGAAGACATGTGAAATGATCACTTTCGCAGCAGCATATACCGGAATCCCTAAAATCACACCGATGATCCCAAATAATTTACCAGAAGTCAGCAACACTAGTAAAATGGTGACAGGATGAATTGCTAGCTGATTTCCTAGAACAAGTGGAGAAATCAAACGCCCTTCGATTGTTTGCTCCACAGCAAAGACGATCAGCACTTTCACTAACATCACTGGCCCTGCAACGATTGCTAAAAACACTGCTGGAATCATTGCTAAGAATGATCCTAGATAAGGAATAAGGTTTAAAAATCCTGCGACTATCCCTAGAGTAACTGCATAATCCAGACCAATAATCGCAAAACCGATCATAAACATGATGGCTACAGCAAACGCAACAGTTAATTGCCCACGGATATAAGAAGACACTTGATCATTCATTTCCCCTAACACTTTTAATGTGGGTTTCCGCATACGAGTTGGCAAGAATTTAACAAAATACGGTGCAAGCTGTTTCCCATCCTTCAATAGATAGAAGAGAATAAATGGCATCGTCAACACAGCAACCAAGACCGTCGCTACAGCCCCGACAAAACTACCCAAACTTTGAACGGTACTTTTAGAGATATCTTGTAACATATCTCCAGCTGAACTTACGAACTTTTCTCCCGCAGATTCCAATTGATCTCTAAACTGATTAAATAGCGGATCCCTTAAAATCTCCGTCAATTTATTATCGATCGTATCTACATATTTAGGAAAATTACCGACAAAACTGACTGTTTGCTCTTGGATTTTAGGAATGATAACCACTGATCCCCAAACGATCAAAGCCACAACGAGAACAAATAATCCAATGATACTGTAGATTCGCGGTATTCGTTGTTTCTCTAAATAATCGACCACTGGATTCATCAAATAGTACAAAATACCCGCTAAAATAATCGGCAAGCCAACGATCGCTAAAAACTGCCAGATTGGTTCAAATAAATAGGATACTTTCGTAAATAGAAAAACGATAAGTAAGACTAAAAGCACCACTAGTAATGACGTCACGACCTGATTATTCAAGAACCAACGCCAGAACCAAGAAATAGGTCTTGATTTTTTATTTTTTTCTTCCATTTTTCCACCTACCTGTATTTAATCTCTGTACCTACATGGAGTTCAGGAAGTTGATGTGGTGATAAATAGATACCATTTGCAATACCACTGTCTTCCGTATGACTCTCAAAAATCAACGTAACGTGTCCAACAGAAGTCAAATTTTCATTCGCCATCGTTCCCACATAATCGATTGTATATTCTTGCTGATCAAAAGAGATCATTCCACCTTTCTTCAATTGAAAGGCTTCTTTTGAACTGATTTCTTGAATAATTGAATAATTCCGCAAGGCAGATGTCGCTGTTTGATCGAATAGAATCAAGATCGGTTCTTGATCGCTCACTGCTTTGGCGCCAATTTCTTTTATCGTTGCATGAATCATAACATTCTCTCCCTCACTACAAAAAAATTTCTTTGCGTACAAAACAAGTATAACATATTCTTTTTGTTTAACCGCCATGAATAGTTATGTGCTAAAATAAAAAAAGAAACCTATTTCATAAAATTTCAGGAGGGATAAAATGATGGAAAAAATCATTTTAGGGACATATACAAGACGTGTCAGTGAAGGAATTTATACAATCAATCTGGATAACGAAAAGGGTGAATTGACAGGTCTAGAATTAGCAACGAAAGAAAATAGCCCTACTTATTTGACGAAAAGCAAGGCTGGTAATCTTTACACTGTCACAAGTATCGATGGACTAGGCGGAGCTGGTGCATACGATCATGAATTTCAGTTTTTGAATGCGGTAACAGAATCAGGAGCTCCTTTGTGCTATGTAGCCGTTGATGAAACAAGACAGCTTGTTTACGGCGCAAATTACCACAAAGGTGAAGTAAATGTTTACCGTATTCTTGAGAATGGTGGATTAGAAGCTACAGATGCAGTGTTTCATCAAGAAGAAACTGGTCCGCACAAAAATCAAGACCATGCTCATGTCCACTACACAGACTTGACGCCTGATGATCGATTAGTTGTTTGTGATCTGGGAACAGATCGTGTCTATACGTACGATGTGTCAAAAGAAGGAAAATTGACTGTTGTGGCTGAATTCGTTGCAGAACCCGGAACTGGCCCACGTCATCTTGTTTTTCATCCGACAAATCAAAAGATTGCTTATTTATTTGGCGAATTAGATAGTACAGTCCGCGTACTACAATATGATGCAGCACACGGAAGCTTTACTGAAAAACAAAAAATCAGTACTTTACCCGAAGATTTCCAAGGAGAAAACGGTGGCGCTGCGATCCGTATCTCTAAAGATGGCAATTATGTCTATGCTTCAAATCGTGGGCATAATTCAATTGCGGTGTTTGCTGTTTCGCCTGATGAGTACACCTTAGAAAACATTCAAATCATTTCAACTGAAGGGGATTTTCCAAGAGATTTTGCACTGGATCCAGAGAATAACTATCTAGTATGTGCAAACCAAAACACGGATAATCTTACTCTTTATTCTCGTGATGCAGCTACTGGTTTACTGTCAGTACGCCAAAAAGATATTTATGCGCCAGAATGTGTCTGCGTTTATTTTGACTGATCATGGAGGAACGAAATGGATAAAGAAGAAGTTTTAGATCGTCTACGAGAAGACTTGGAGATTCCTTTTTTTCAAGGAAAACTTGAGGACAAAGTCTACAGTGAAGAAGACTATCAGAAAATAAAAAATGATTTGATCAAGTATTTTGATGATTATGTAAGAAATGTGGAAAATTAAAAAAGCGTGTTGATTTGAGTCACACTGAATCAAAACCATAATTAAAACGAACGGGGATGGTCCTTTTTACTGCTTGGGGCCATCCTTGTTTTGAATTCAAGATATCCCACATACGTTCTTTGTTCTTCCTTCTTTTCGTGTAGTTTTTTATCCTTGAACAATACTAAAAACTACAAGCCCGTTGTCATTGAGAACTTCTACAACATTCGCCGTTTTTTCATTTGATTTCTTTCAATAGCAAGCACTAGAAATAGCCCCTGTGAAAATAAGAAGACAACCACAAGAATCTACTGTTCGATTTCTGTGGTTGTCTTCTTATTTCTCAGAGTTGGATACTTTTTCGAACACGCTCTTTACTTGATAGCACCGACTAGTTGCTGAATAAATTTTTGAATGTCTTCTTTCGTGTTACCATAACCAAAGCTGATCCGAATCGATTCTTTCAAGATTGGTGTGTCTTTTCCATACATTGCTTCTAATACATGGGAAGGTTCGATATTCCCTGCTGTACAAGCTGACCCAGTGGAAATAGCGATACCGTTAAGGTCTAATTTCATTAACAGCAAATCATTTACGACCCCTGGCAAACGAAGGTTCAGCACGTGAGGCAATTTATTTTCTAGGTCCCCGTTTACTTGAACATCAATCCCTTGTTTTTCTAATTCCTCTAAAATCATTTGTTGGAATCCCGCGTATTTTTCACTTCTCGCTTCACGTTCTTCAACCGTTAGAAGTTCCGCTGCTTTTGCCATTCCCCAGATTCCTGCAAGATTTTCTGTTCCAGCACGGCGTTTTTCTTCTTGTTCACCACCTAGAAGCATTGCGGGAATATTGACCCCATCTTTCTTATATAAAAAGCCGACCCCTTTAGGTCCATTGATTTTATGCGCTGAAACGCTTAGTAGATCAATACCTAGATCTTTGGGATGGATCGTTTGGTTGCCATAAGCTTGGACTGCATCGGTATGGAAATAAGCAGGATGCTCGCGCAGTCTTTCTCCGATCTCCTTGATTGGCATCAAGTTCCCGATCTCATTGTTCCCGTACATGATCGAAACTAGGATCGTATCTTCTCTTAAGGCTTGTTCAAAGTCTTCCAATGAAATATTTCCTTTTTCATCTACAGGTAAATATGTAACCTCAAATCCTTTTGTTTCTAAATACTTCATCGCATTCAAAACTGCAGGATGTTCGATGGCTGTAGTGATCAGGTGCTTGCCTTCCGCTTTTCTTGAAAAAGCTGTTTCTAGGATTGCCGTATTATCTCCTTCTGTTCCACCGCTGTTAAAAATGATTTCATGGTCATTCACCTGCAAAGTATCCGCAATGATTTGTCTAGCGGTCTCTAATTTTTCGTGCGCCAAGCGACCAAAGCCATGGATACTTGACGGATTTCCGAATGTTTCTTGCATGATCATAGTCATTTCAGTGATTACTTGTGGATGCATCGGTGTGGTCGCCGCATGATCCAAATAAATTTTTTCCAACTTTTTTCATCCCTTCCAGATATAACTAGGCACATTCTAGCACAGAATATCAAAGTTACCAAAAATAAAAAATAAATTCGCTCAACTGCTTACTAAGTAGAAGCTAGTTGGGCGAATTTCTATTTGTCCTATCGCTAACGATTAATCAAACTCTTTTTCTTCTAGACGGAACAATGGACTCATTGGTGTATTTTCGTGGATACGTTTTACCGCTTCTCCCATCAATTCAGAGCATGTAACGATCGTCAAGTTTTCTGGATGACGATCTTCAGTTGTGAAGACAGAATCAGTGATACAAATATCTTTGATTGGCGCTTCATCTAAGATTGGTTTCGCAGGAACAGATAATAATCCATGAGATGCACAAGCATAAACATCTTTCGCACCATTTTCTTTCAATACATTCGCTGCACGGGCAAATGTCGCACCAGTATTAAGGATATCATCTACCATGATACATGTTTTTCCTTGTACGTTCCCGATCACATAACCGCTATTCACATCAGCATCATCTGCGTGGTCTACGATTGCCAGTGTACTATCCAGATATTCAGAAAGGCTTCTAGCACGTTGGACACCACTATTTTTTGGTGAAACAACAACAATATCATCCCCCGTCAAACCAAGTTGACGATAATAATGAGCAAACAAAGGCATTGTAAATAAATTATCAACAGGGATATCGAAAAATCCTTGTACTTGGACAGTGTGTAGATCCAAAGTCAACACACGAGTTGCACCAGCTTCTTCAATTAGATTAGCAATCAATTTCGCTGTGATTGGTTCGTGTGGTTTTGCTGTGCGGTCTTGTCTTGCATACCCATAATAAGGTAGTACGACATTGATCGTTTTGGCGCTTGCACGTTTCATCGCATCGATCATGATCAATAATTCGAGATAGTGATCATTTACAGGCGCATTGGTTGACTGTACGATGTACACATGATCGCCACGGATACTTTCTTCAATATTGATCGAAATTTCACCATCACTAAATTGTTTTACGACACTTTTTCCTAGTTCTGTCCCAAAGACCTTCGCAATTTTTTCTGCTAATGGACGATTCCCATTCAAACTAAAGATTTTCAACGTGTCATCCTGATACTTTTTACTCATGTAGTCCTCCCCAAACTTCTCTATTCTTCGATAGTTTAACATACTTTGCCAATATTTTCTGGTAATTTCTGCAAATAATTACGGAAGGGAGACTGTTCCATTTCCCCAACTTGCAGGAATTATTCGTTGATAATCTCCCCAATTATCGTGGACTTTATAAAAATGTTCACCAGAGGCAGATTCATAATACGCATATGCTGTCACCCAATGATTGCCATAAGGACTGCCAAGTATTTTCAAAATCCCAACCATCACTGGTTTTCCTTGATGGATTCTTTTGGTGGCCCGCTGCCAAGAACCGATGATCGTATTTCTAGCAGAAAAAGGATTGCCTGTTTTTTTCAAGAATCTCGATAGCCCACCACTTACTTGAAGTGGAATGGTCGGTAATCCTAAAGGCTGGATCATTTTTTTCAATTCACTGCTGAGGGGCTCATCTATCTGTGATCCTTTTTTTCGAATCTCTTCAGGAAGTGATAACTCATCGCGAAAGTCTTGATAATAAGCAAGTAAAACAGTTGCTGCATAAGTTCCGCAAAGATAGCCCGAAGGTGTGCGCCATTTTTTATAAGAAGCGAAACGTTTTGCGGGTAACCCCACCCAACAATCGAGCAGATATGCTTTGCCTTTTTTTGTTCGATTCCATTCCAGTGCTTTTTCTAGCAAATCATTTTCTTCAGAAAAACAACTTGTCTTTTCTGCCATCGCAGTAAAAATGGTCGAACGCCCAATAGCATCAACGTACGTATCTTCTGTCGGGCAATACTCTACTGGCTTTCCAGTCTGATCAACAATAAGATAGCTTTCATTCTCAAAAATCATGGCTAGATACACCTGTCCCTGATCCGTGAGCAACTTTTCTGTCGCCGCCACGCTCTTTGCTTCACCATCTATTATAAGATACGCAGATCGTTCGACTTTATTTTTCAAGCTCAATCACCTCCGTTTCTTTCATTATAAGGGAAATAGGGGCAAAAACAAATCAGTTTGACTAGGGAACAGTGCCTTCTCTTTTCATAGAAATCCCCATTATTTCTAAACTTCTATTCCTTTCCATTGTTTATTCAGTGATTTTATACGATAATAAAAACATTAAATAAAAAGGAGCGATGAGTAAATGAACAAAGAACTTTTAAAACAAGATTTTTATGAAGCAGTAAATGAAGAATGGCTCAAAACTGCCAAAATACCAGCGGATAAACCCGTTACTGGCGGATTCCAAGAATTGGTTGTTGGGATCGATGACCTATTAATGAATGAAATTGACGAATTACTCGCACACCCCGAGTTCGTTCCATCTGAAAAAATGGCTCATTTTCTTCGCTTTTACCAAATTGCAAATGATTATGATAGAAGAAATCAATTAGCAGAAAAACCATTACTTCCACTGCTTGAACGTATTGAAAAAATCAACTCATTTGATGCATTGAACCAACAACTTCCAGAATGGGTACTTGATAGTTTACCCCTCCCATTTTCACTTGACGTAGATGCGGATATGAAAAATGCACAAACAAATGCCTTTTTTGCTTATCCACCTTCTTTATTCTTACCTGATAAAACATATTACGCACCAGAACATCCAAATGGTGCAGAACTATTAAACGTGTTCTTTGATATGATGGTCCAATTATTGGAGCTTTCTGGAAAAGATAAAGGTCAAGCTGAAGCAATCGTCGAACAAGCCATTCAATTCGATAAACTGATTGCTCCTCATGTAAAAAGTGCGGAAGAAAATGCGGACTACAGTAAAATGTACAATCCTCAATCATTTGAAGAATTTATTGGTCATACGGCTACGATCGATTTAAAAAAACTATCTGTTGGCTTACTTGGAACAACACCAGATAAAGTCATCGTGACTGATCCAGGATATTTTGACCATTTAGCTGAACTATTAACGACTGAACATTTTCCACTGATCAAAAGTTGGATGATCGTGCGAACGGTTCGCTCTTTAAGCAGCTATTTATCAGAAGAATTCAGACAAGTCAGCGGCATTTTTTCTCGTACACTTTCCGGTACCGAAGAAGCAATGGCACCAAAGAAAGCTGCGTACTATTTGGCTTCTGGACAATTTGACCAAGTCGTTGGTGACTATTATGGGAAAAAATATTTTGGTGAGATTGCTAAAAAAGACGTAGAGAATATGATCAAAGAAATGATTCGTGTGTATAAAAAACGTCTAGAAGAAAATAGCTGGCTTAGTCAAGCAACCAAAGAAAAAGCTATAATCAAACTAGATAAATTAGGTGTTCAAGTTGGTTATCCTGAGAGCATCCCCGCTCGTTTCGATGCATATAAAACAGTCACTGCAGAAGACGGCGGCACACTACTCTCCAATGCCTTAGCTTTTAGTAAAATCGAAGCTAAAGATCGTTTTAGCAAATGGAATAAACCTGTTGATCGTTCAGAGTGGGAAATGAGTGCAGATACTGTGAATGCTTACTATCACCCATTTAGAAATGTCATTGTTTTCCCTGCGGCTATCTTACAAGCCCCATTCTACAGTTTAGAACAATCAAGTTCCGCAAACTTTGGTGGGATCGGCGCAGTGATCGCCCATGAAATTTCACACGCTTTTGATAACAACGGTGCCAAGTTCGATGAATTTGGTAATTTAAATAATTGGTGGACAGAAGAAGATCTGGAACAATTCCAAAATAAAGCCCAAGCAATGATTGATGAATTTGACGGTTTATCACTTGCAGATGCCACTGTGAATGGAAAGTTGACCGTTTCTGAAAATATCGCTGATGCTGGTGGTTTAAGTTGTGCTTTAGAAGCTGCTAAATCTGAAAAAGATTTTTCATTTGAAGAATTTTTTGTCAGCTGGGCAACGATCTGGCGTACAAAAGCCAAAAAAGAATACCAACAATTACTTTTACAAATCGATGTCCATGCACCAGCTAAGCTAAGAGCCAATGTCCAACTACAAAACATTGATGAATTTTATGAAACTTTTGGAATCACTGAACAAGATGAAATGTACCAAAAACCAGAAAAACGCGTGCATATTTGGTAAAATGGTGAACAACATGCCTTGACCAAAAAGAGAACGAGGGACAAAAGTATTCTGTACTTTTGCCCTCGTTCTCTTTTTTAACAAATTTTATTTTTTCAAAGTTATTCGTATCATGCCTTCTTTTTTTTCCTTGTCATGTAAAGCACGACTGCACAAATGAGCGTTACGCCCAATGCTGTGATGAAGTAATTCGTTTTTTCACCAGTAGTTGGCAATTTATTTTTGTCTGTTTCATTTTCTTTAGATTGCCCTGTCTCTTTCCCTTTATCTGATTCATCGGTAGTTGATTCTGTTGTTTTTCCTGCTAAGCTATTGATTTTTTTCTCTTGACTTACTCTATCAGCGTGCTTGATCCATGTCATTCCATCAAATATTTCTGTACGGTACCACACAGAAAGAACATATGCCCCCTGCCTAGGCGCAGATATTGTAGCGAGTGAATCCGAAAAAGCTCCGGACATACCAGCTTCATCGATACGCCATTCAACAGGAAAGTAACGCATGTCGCCTTTAACTGCTTCTAACGGATCCGCTGGAGCAAAATCAGCTACCCACACTGTAAATGGTTTCTGTTCTGTAATATGTTTCTCCGCTTCTTCTCGTATCCCATTGGCTTCTTTTATGATAATGGGATTGTTCTCTTCTGTCGGCTGTGTCTGATTTGGTTCGCGCTCCTTTTCCAGTTCAACTACTGGATAATCCGAGAATGGTGAACTTGTTTCGTCCAAAATAGCTCCCACAGAAAGAGGAACACCGTTGTTTTTCTTTCCGTCTGTTCGTCGAAATTCTGGCTTTATCTGCATCAATCCAAAGACGTTGATGCTCCCATTCTCATATCGAGAAACCGGTTCTTTCGTTTCATCTGAAGTGTCTAGATGGTCGAACCACTCCTCTAAAATTTGACTGCCTAAATGATTTTCAGAGCGCTTTGTCTGTTCATTCCATAAATAGTTCAATTCATGGAAAACATCCTCTTTTTCTTGCTTCAATAGTTGGATCTGTTCCCTTATATCTAACCCTGTTGTTCGAAATGATAGAATTCCTGATGTTTCGAAAGCCGTCTCACTGGCTGACGAAGTATAGAGCGCAACATTGTATGAACCATTATTAAAGCTTGTGCTGCTTTTGACGATGATGTCCGTTCCGCTATTGGAATCGATTCCTTTCGCCAAGTTTTCAAAAGAAAGACTATTGATCAATTCGTGCTTTCCAGAGAGTGAGGAACCTCCCATTTTAAAGCCGTTCCCATTCCCTTCTCCGTTGACCCCAGGAATCCAGCCATTTCGATAAGCAACCGAATTTTTGATCACTACTTTCCCGATTGAGCCTGTTTCATTTTTCGCAAATAGATCCCAACCGTCATCAGCATTATGGTAGGCAATACAGCCATCAAATAGATTGCCTTCTCCAACTGTCAATTTTGCCGCAAACCCATCTGCATCTTCAAATCCTGGGTCAGCATTTTCGAAAGAAGTACAATTTTTGATCAAGTTATGTGCTGGCCATGCTTCAAACGGGTCGTTTGAGCTGCCGCTGATTTGAATTCCTGTATTTCCATTGCGGTATGCATGGATATCCTCAACTACATTGTAATTACCAGAGATTTGCATCCCTTTTTGCATCGCCGCACTATTTGTAATGTCAAATCCTCTTAGTATCCAATGGTTGCCCCAAACAGTCAACCCATTACCCGTGCCACAAAAATCAAAAATAGGGCGCTGATTCTCCTTATTCTTTTCCGCAATCAAATAGATTGGTAATTCCTTTGTGCCATTGATACCTTTTGGGATACTGAGTCCGTTAGGTAAAGCATATGTCCCTGAACTTAGGACAATGATTTGGCCTCCACTAGCATATTTGAGTGCTTCCGTTAATGAAAGGGGATTTTGTTTACTTCCACTCCCAGTTGCTGTCCCCGTTGGTGTGACATAGAGCGTAGAGTAGCTGTGCTGTTGATGGACCACGGTATGCTTGATTTCTTGAGTATCATAATTCGCCAGCACTGTATAATCTTCCGGCGGAAAGTTTTTGTCTGGTGTAAAACGAAAAGTAAAATGATTTTCTCCGGTCATTAATTTTGTTTCAAATTGTTGTTCTTTATTTGCTTGAATGGCAACATCTTTCGCCTCACCAATGATTTCATTGGTTTGTCGATTCACGATCGTCAGCTGTCCGTCCGCATTCGTTTTAAAGGATAGCACGTGGTTCGCATCTCCTGAATAGTTGCTTGACGTGACACTATAGATTGGCTCGATGATTTTGTTTGGTCGTTCTTTTGCTGGAGGATCGGTTGCTGGATCTGAAAAAGTCAGATCGATCTCATCCACTTTGATCGTCATATTTCGTGCTGCTGCAAAACCGACATAGATTTCCTCTTCAGAAGAACCATACAACTCTTCCCAATCGTACATGATCTCGTTTGCCAGTTCTTTGCCTGTGCTGCTGTCATAGTAATAGGCTTCAAACCCTGTATTCGTTTTTTTCATTTCTACAGAGATTTTCGTTAGATTATCGGTTGCTGGAAATAGATTACCGTTGCCATTACCAAAAATATTATACGAGCTAGCTTCTTTTTCCTGTAGCCCAGCCGAAGTTTCCATTGGTGCTGTTTCTACTTTGACACTGCCAGGGGCTGGGGCTGATTCTGGACTATCAGGAGATATCCCTGTGATCGTCCTGCTTCCCAAGCCTAATCGCATGGTGTATTTACTGCCATTTCCACTAACTACTTCTTTTGTATCTGAATTCCAAAGATACTCGATTCGACTTCCCAATAAAGAAAACGAATTAGAATAAAATGATTGCCCGAATAGATTTGATTTTGGGACACTATCTCTGACCATGACCGCAAAACCTTCTTGGGCATTCGTGTATGTCCAAGACTCGATCTCAATCGTGGCCTTCAATGAAAAATTCGTTTCTTTGCTTACTGGATGATAATAATACGTGATACCATCTGACCCGCTAGATTGGAATTTCCCCCCGTTATTCGTGGAAGATAACCGCACGCTATTATCCGTTGACTCAATCTGATATTTGCTTGCACTAGTACTTTCACCGAAGACGACTCCTTGCCAACGTTCCTCAGCAACCGACTCCTGTTCAAGATTTGGTTCTGTTTCAAGATCTGGTTCTATTTCAACCTTCTGTGTATTTTGGTCATCTACTGCTTGTTGATTCGCTTCTTCCATTTTTTCCCCTTCATCGCTATACCTTTCATTGTTCACGTGTGCATTATTTTCAATAAGAATAGGATCTTCTGTTAAAGCTTGTGTGGCACTGGTTATCATAGGTGTCGTTACCAAAAGAAAAGTTGAAGCTAGTATAACTGTTGTTTACCATTTATTCTTCAAAAAATAACCTCCCTGAAAATTAGTAAGCGCTTACTATAGGAGTATTACGTACTTTTCAGTTTATGTCAACAAAAAATAGATTAGTAACAACAGTTATATTTCCGAAAGATTTAAACATCACAAAATAAGCTTTATAAAGACTGTGCACCCTAGAAAAACATAACAAAAGAAGAAGAAGAATGTGGGACAAATCTAAAAAAACAGATTTACTACAGATTTTAATTCCGGATAAACGGCGTCCAAAAGTCAGGTTTTTCGGAAATTTCAAAAAAGAGGAGCGTGGGACAAAACTAAAAATCAGTTTTGCCACAGACTCTAACTCCGAA
>OLSK01000269.1_pt1 | contig 49379 bp, 38 predicted proteins | sample 1672781 | NCBI WGS metagenome assembly OLSK01 (sample SAMEA3136723, study PRJEB25190) | human gut metagenome | biome: human gut; feature: human-associated habitat; material: faeces | place: Austria | collected 2013 | reverse complement strand
CGCCGTGCCATTCCCTCTTTCAGTTCTGCGTGATTCCCGCCCAGCCGGGAGAGGAAAGGCACGGCCTTTCCCTGCAGCTCTACCAGCGCAGCGCGGACCTCTTCCTGGGGGTGCCGTTCAACATTGCCTCCTATGCCCTGCTGCTGCTCATGACGGCGCAGGTGTGCGGCTATGAGGCCAGGGAATTCATTCATACCTTCGGGGACCTGCACCTGTACCGCAACCATCTGGACCAGGCGCGGGAGCAATTGGCCCGCACGCCGCGCCCGCTTCCGGTAATGAAACTCAATCCGGACGTCAGGACCATTGACGGATTCCGTTACGAGGACTTCCAACTTACCGGATACGATCCACTGCCGCACATCAAGGCTCCCATTTCCGTATAATTCCGCCCACCTCATTCCCTGACCATCATGTCACAGCCCGTCACTTACACAGGAGTGGTCGCCATGGCGTCCGGCCGCGGCATCGGCTACCGGGGCGCGCTGCCCTGGCATTTGCCGGACGACCTGAAGACCTTCAAGCGCATTACCACGGGACATCCCGTCCTGATGGGCCGCAAAACCTATGAAAGCATCGGCAGGCCGCTCCCCGGGCGCCAGAACATCGTGCTGACCCGCGATCCGTCCTGGACGGCGGAAGGAGTGGACGTCATTCATTCCGTGGAGGAACTGAAGCGTCTTCCCCTGATGGACCCGGAAGTCATGGTCATCGGCGGTGCGGAAATCTTTTCCCTGATGATGCCGCTCATGTCCCGCATGTGGGTTTCCCATATCAGGGGAGAATATCCGGCGGATACGTGGCTGCCGCCGTTTGAAGACCGTTTCCGGTCAGCAAATCTGCACGAACAATTTGAAGGGTTTGACCTGTTTTTGTACGAATAGGGGATTCCGAATCCGCTGGCAATGGAATTTATTGACAATAAATGTTTTATTTTTATAAGGCATTGATAATAATTAATATGCTCCAATTCTGATATTTTTTGAATATTCCTGTTTGTTCATGACCGTCTTGGAATTATAAAGACGGTTAATAACAGATCAAAAACGCGGATTCGGAATCCGTTACATTATCCGCGTATGAAAACTGTTCTGTCCCTGCTGGTTGTTTTGTGCAGTACGGCGTCCTTTTCCCTGGGAGCCTCCCTGTATTATTCCGGTTCCAATGACGGCTGGTGGGAAACGGCCGGCAATTGGAAAACGGATTCTCCGGACGGCCCCGCGTCCGCATCAAAACCCGCCACGGGAGATACCGTGTACATCGGCGCCGGAGGAAACATCAACGTCAAGATAGGGAGCAACGGAGGGAGCAATACGTTCTACGGCATGAATATCAATATCGCAGAGGGGAGCACCCTGACGGTGACGACCAACGATGCGAAATTCTGGGGTTCCACCTTCACCATCGGCTCCGCGGATGGCCTGATTTTCACAAACAACGTATGGGGGGATTATAAAAACGGCGCTCCTGCGGTAGGTCGCCAGCCCCTTACGTTCAACCTGGGCCTGGAAGGTTCCGTGGCGTACCAGGCCAATTTCAACAGTTCGTCAAGCGCCCACTTCAATTTAAACGGTTCCCTGGACATTCTGGAAGGAGGGGAATTCTCCATCCAGCGCAGGGATTTGATGAGCTTCGGGACCAATGGAGATGCCCTGTCATTGAATTTTTCCAATTTCCAGGTGAACTTTGAAGCCGGAGAAGTTTCCACCCTCTATGACCAGTCTGCGGAACTGACCGCCACCAGGGAGGACCTGGGCAAGTACAAGCTGGTTTATGACGCCGACGGCAAGAAGCTGTATGTGGAATACGTGACGGGCTCCCGGGCCGTTCCGGAACCTTCCGTTTCCCTCCTGGGCCTCCTGTGCGTGGGGGGATTGCTGATAAGGCGCCGCCGTCAATAACTCGGAAGCCATTCGGGCAATCCGTTCGGAATGAATGTGTTTAAACGCGGGAAGGGCCATTCATCTGTCCGTGGAGCGGGCTTGGCGAGTCCAGGAAAATAAAAAAGGCGGGAAATCTCCCGCCTTTGAATTGATCTGATCAAACGAATTGTCCGTCAAGACCGTCTGCGGCGCATCAGAAGCGTGCCGAGGCCAATCAGTCCCAGGGCGGCGGTTGCGGGTTCAGGGACGGCCATGGCTACCAGTTGAACGTTTCCGTCATTGTATTGCAGGCCGAATTCGCCTTCCTTGAGGTTGCTGGCATCCTGGACATAGGTAAGTGTATTGCCGTCGGAATCCGTTACTTGCAATTGGGAGCCGTCAAAGTTGGCAATGGAACCGTCTCCGAAGCCGACATGGAGCATGTCAATGGAGGAAGTCAATCCGGACAGGGTATAACTGCCCTTCAGGATGGTTGTTTTATCCCCAAGCCATGCCGTCCCGATAGTAACCAGGCTGTTTCCCGTCATTTGTCCGAAGTCGAAAACCGTTCCGTCCGCAACGCCCATGTCAAAATTGAAATTCACTTGAGTGTTGGTTCCGAGATGCATGGAAAATGCTCCGTAATCTCCCCATTCGGTGGCATTAAGGGTGACATAGTCTCCCAAATAGATACCTGATACACAACTTTTCAGATCGTTTCCGGCTGTAACGGTAATAGCTGTCTGGTTGCTGGTGAACGTCTGTTTTCCGCCTTCCATGGAAAAATCATACCCAATAAAGCCGGGGTCCTGATTGATGGGCTTGTAACCGTCTCCTGATTGAAGGCTGCTCTGGGATGAATTTTTAAGGACACCCCAGTTGTTTTCTGACCAATTTCCATTGTCGCCCCCATTCCAGACGTAAACCCAGTAACCGTTGTAATTGAAGTCGGGCTGTAATACGGTAGCCGCCTGAGAGGCGGAAACGGCCATCATTGCCATGAACAGCGATAAAGTCTTCTTCATAAAAATGGTTTCTTCCTTGAACAGAAACAAATGTGTCGGATTTCATATCCGGCAATGATTTCATTTTGTTGTTACTTATTTTTTTTCAGTGATTAAGAAAAATTATAGATTATGTAAAAACACTGAAATACAAGTGAATTCCTTGTTTAAATTTTCAAAAACAACTATTTATCAAACATATCTATTGACAACGGATATGAAATCCGTATTTGTTTTTAGCTTCAAAGGAATTTATCATTCGGAATAGCCTTTTCCATCTGCATTAATAGAATGAAAGGAATCATTCTATTTTTTGAGGGAAGGCATGAATGAACTAAAGCAGCCTGTGGCGGCTGGATAATTTTCTGATCTGGCAGGGAAGGTTTTTGCGGAAGGATTTAATCCTGTTGCTCTACAGCATCATTTGCAGTAAGGGCTAGCTACTTTTCTTTCCGCTGCCGGAGTCCGGACTCAGAATTTTTAGGGCGGAAGAACCTCTGTCGGTTTTGCTGGAAGAGATAGGAGAATGCCGCAGCGGAAAGTTCTTTAGTCAGGAATGACTCATGCTGAATACAGTTGAACCCGTCTCGCGCGGAACCTTGAACGGAACCCGTGGGCAGGGGATTAAAACGTGGGATTGAGGTGCAAAAAGGTGCGGTGGGCATGACCGGTTCCACAGGAAGCCGGCAGGGAAGGGAAATAGTACGCTTCCGTTTATTCACTTTTCCGGACGGGAAGACGGAGGGCTTCCGGGAAAAGCCCTTCCTTCATGGATGTTTCCATTTCCGGATTTTTCCTCAATGGCGGGACTTTATTTAAAATCGTCCTTGCCCGGAGAGAAAGGCTGTACGACCCAGTCGAATTCCAGTTCCCTGTCACCTCCTCCCATGGAGACGTATTTCGGCCTGATCGAAGTCCCTGCATTCTCTCCTTCTTCTTGGGAGGAAGGTTTTTCCCAGATGAAGGAGATTTCTTTTACCCTCCTTTCACCGGATTCGAGGAAGATCGTGTGGGTCCGGATGACCGGCAGGTACCAGGAAGCGGCATCCGGATAGGAACAGGCGGTTTCCCAGGCAGCTTTATTTTCTTTTCCCTTTTTTTCCGCCTTCCAGGTGACGCTCAGGGAAGTTTTCCCCTGGCGGCCGTCTTCTGCGCCTCTAGTGTACTGAAGGGAGAGTGAATCCTGTGTAACGATGATGGGATTAATCAGGAAGACTCCGATGGCGATGGAAATGGCAGTGATCATATTTTCATGCAGGGGGGTGGAAAAAACGGGGCGGCAGGATTTCCGCCGCCCCGCTGAAAGAGTTTTTTATTTGCCGGATTTGCCCAGCTTGTACCCGGCGTAGGTTTCCGTATTGTACAGAGGCTGTCCTTCCGGAACGGCGTAGCCGATGGCCTTGCGGATGGCGAGGAAGTCCGCCACGCCTTCCGGTCCCACCTGGTTCAGGGGGGCCTTGTGCAGCCCGGCCAGAAGGACCATGCGGCAGTAGGCGTCCGCGTTTTCCATGAACCATTCCGCCTCCTCCACGTGGCGGCCTCCGGCGATGACGCCGTGGTTTTCCATGAATACGACGGTGGATTGCCTGGATACCTCCGCAACGGCCTGGGCCGTTTCCGGGGAGCCGGGCGTTCCGTAGGGGGCCAGCGGGATGTGCCCCAGGAAAATGTCCGCTTCCGGATTGATGCCGGAGGGCGGAACCTGGCCGGCGAACAGGAAGGCGTTGCAGTGCGGGGGATGGGCGTGGATGCAGGAGTTGACGCCCACGGATTTCATCATGGCGATGTGCGTCTTCACCTCGCTGGTGGAGGGGCGGATGCCCGCTTTCTGGCGGCCTTCCATGTCCACCAGGCAGATGTCCTCCACCTTCATGAATCCCTTGGAGCACAGGGTGGGGGAGCACAGTACGAGATTCTGCGCCACCCGCACGGAGATATTGCCGCCGTTTCCGTCCACATACTCGCGGTTCCACAGGCGGCGGCCCATGTCGCACATGCGTTCCTTGATCACCAGGATTTCAGGGGAATTGAAAAACGCGTCCACTTCCTCCTTCGTGACGGGATTGTACTTTTCCCACGGGAACACCTTGTCCGGGAGGGGCGGGGAGATTGACCAGTCTTCTGACATATTAGTTGCGTGTTAATGGTTGAGCTTTTCGTAGGCGGCCTTCTGGGGGCCGGGCAGGAATGTCCGGTACATGATGCCGAAGGCGTCCCTGGCCTGCTCGGGCGTAGAGTACACTCCGGCTCCGGCAAAGGCAAACATGGATGCGCCCAAAACGGTGCTTTCCGAGACTTCCGAGACTTTCACCGGAATCTGGAGAATGTCCGCGCGCATCTGCGTCCATATCTTGTTTCTGGCTCCCCCGCCTACCAGGATGAGGAAGCCGCTCTTGAAGCCGCCGACGGATTCCAGACGGGCCAGGCGGGATTTCAGGCGCCAGGTGAGGGCCTCCATGGCGGCGCGGTAGATGTGGGCGCGCGTTCTGCCCAGCACCAGGCCGTTGATGGAACCCTTGCCGTCTCCGGATGCCAGAAAGTCCGGCACCATGGTGACTCCGTCGCAGCCGGGGGGAATCACTTCCGCTTCCGCGTCCATGACGTCGTACGTTTCTCCCCGGAAGCAGGCGGATTTCACCCATTCAATGATGCCGGAGCCGAGCCATTGCAGGCCGGGGTTGAGCAGGCCGGGTTCCGCGTCGAACTCCGCCGTGGCTCCGTCCGCGTAATCCTCCGGAGCCAGGTGCGCCTGGGCGGAGCGCACCATCAGGATTTCCCATGTTCCGGAGGAAAGAACGGGCTGGTCCCTGTCCGCTCCGGAACCGAAGATGGCGAACTGGGTGTCATGCCCCGCAGAGATCACGGGAACGCCGGCCAGGGCGGGAATTCCCATGCCCGCGGCCGCTTCCGGCGTGACAAGGCCGATGGTTTTCCCTGCGTCAACCATGGGCGGGAAAAGGTCGCGGCGCAGGCCGAGGCGGTCCAGGATAAGCGGGGAAAAGTCTCCCGTTTCCATATCCGTAAGCTGGGAAGTTCCGGCCATCGTGCGGTCCGTGGCCATGATGCCGGTGAGCTTGCAGGCCAGAATGTTGGAGATGAAGAGCCACGCATGGGCCTTTTCCAGCAGGTCCGGGCGGTTTTCCTTGAGCCAGACGAGCTTGTAAATGGTGTTGAAGGCAAAGGCGCCCACGCCGGAAATCCGGTTGAGTTCTTCCTGGGAAATGTATTTGCCGATGTGCTTCATCACCTCCGCCGTGCGGGGGCATTTCCAGGAAATGACGGGATAAAGAAGATTGCCTTCCGCATCCGTCAGCGCGCCGTCCACGCCGAAGGTGGTGATTGTCACCGCCTTCACCTGCTCGGCAGGCAGGCCTTGGAGCGCCTGGACGGCGCATTCGGAAAGCTGGTTGAAAATCCGGTCGGCGTCCCATACGTGGAACTCCGGATTTTCCTCTCCCGGCAGCGTGGCGTTGGGCTGCGAGGCCTTCCCCGCAATGACGCCTTTTTCATCCACAACCATCGCGCGCACGTTCGTCGCGCCGCAGTCCAAACAGAGGGAATACATGAGTTGAAGGTTAGGAGTTAATAGTTAAATGTTAAGAGTTAATAGGTGTTGGAGTGCTCTTTTTGAGCTGTTTTATTAATGGAAACCAGCATTTTAAGGATTTCCGTGCAGTCCTGGCTGATGGAGGAATATTCCGGTTCCGTCAGGCTTCCGGTGGCATGCAGCAGTTTAAGCCAGGTATGTGTCTCGGAACATTCCTTCAAAGCAATGCGGGCTTTGGAAAAGAAGTCCCTTCTGCTGCTGCCGTAAACAGCTTCGGATAAATTGGCGGCAATACTCGTGCCGGAACGTATGAGCTGGCTGAGTAATTCCCGTTCAACGTCCTGCTTTCTCAAGTGCCTGCATAATTGAATGATGCGGACCGCAAAAGAAAAACTTTTAGCGGAAACGAGACTTTCTGCCATGTTTTATCCGAAGCTGTTAACTATTACCTATTAACTATTACCTATTACCTGTCAATATTTCCCATACAGCGGCCCGTAATTGGCACAGGCGCGGAAGTCGGCGCTTTCCGGTTCTGCGGTGCCGTGGAGGCCCCAGGCGGACGGGCGGTAAACCTGGTCGTCCGGAATGTTGTGGGCATACACGGGAATGCGCAGCATGGAAGCCAGCGTCAGGATGTCCGCGCCGATATGGCCGTACGTGAAGGCCCCGTGGTTGGCGCCCATGTTGGCCATGACGCTGTACACGTCCGTGAAGGCGCCCTTGCCGGTAAGGCGTGGGGCGAACCAAGTGGTGGGCCAGCCCGGATCGGTCCGTTCGTCCAGCGTCTTGTGCACCTTGTCGGGCAGGTCCACGGACCAGCCTTCCGCCACGATCAGCACGGGACCCAGGCCCTTGACGATGTTCAGGCGCATCATCGTGACGGGGGCTCCGCCCTTGGTGACGTAATGGACGGAGTAGCCGCCGCCGCGGAAGTATTCCCGGTTGGCCGGGCACCAGGTGGCCTGGCTCATCATCTTGTCCGCGTCCTCCTGGGTGACGTCCCAGTGCTTCTTCATGACGGGGTTGCCGTCCTTGTCCGTGCAGGCCATGCAGCCGTCCAGCGCGGCGGAGCCGGAGTTGATGAGGTGGATGATGCCGTCCTTGGCCTTGCCTTCCAGCTTGTAGCCGGTGACGCGCTTCACGGCTTCCGGGCTCCAGTAGGTGCGCACGTCCGCAAAGACGTTCGCCTGGCCGGTGAGCAGGTAGCCGAACAGGAGGCACGCTCCGTTCAGGGAGTCGTTTTCCGTGGCGAAGGGCATCGGCGCGCGCGGGCCGTTCCAGTCAAAGGTGGAGTTGAGCAGAGTTTCCGCGATGTCCCCGTTGGGGTAAAAGTCCGTCCAGTGGCGCTGGCCCTGGAAGCCGCCGGCAATGGCCTGGTAGCCCAGGGACTCTTCTTCCCGGTCGATCTTCTTGAGCTTGGGATTGCCCTGCATCATGTCGCGGAAGATCATGGCCATCAGCACGCTTTCCTTGAAGGTTTTGCGGCGGCCGTTCTCGTCCAGCTTCAGGTCCGGGCGGTTCTTGTCCTCGGCGAATTTGAAGACGGCATCGGCCCACTTCATGGCGATGTCGAATTCCTCCTGGTCGTAAATCTTCTGGTCCATGCGGCGGCGCACTTCCGTCATGTCCACGGCCTGTACGCGGATGCCCAGGTAGTTTTCCCAGAAGGACTGGTCCACGATGGAGCCGGCGATACCCATGGAACAGCCGCCGATGGAAAGGTAGCCCTTGCCGCGGAGCGTCGCCACGGCCAGCCCGGCGCGGGCGAAGCGGAGGATTTTTTCCGCTACGTCATCCGGGATGGAGGTGTCTCCCGCATCCTGCACGTCCTTGCCGTAAATGGAAAAGGCGGGGAAGCCCTTCTGGTTCAGGCCCGCCAGGGCGGCGGCCAGGTACACGGCGCCGGGGCGCTCCGTTCCGTTGAAGCCCCAGATGGCCTTGGGCGTGAACGGGTCCATGTCGAAAGTTTCACTGCCGTAGCACCAGCAGGGCGTTACGGCCAGGGAGACCCCTACGTTGTTGGCCTTGAACTTGTCCGCACAGGCGGCGGCTTCCGCGGGGCCGCCGATGCAGGTGTCCGCGATCACGCATTTGACGGGTTCGCCGGAGGCGTGGCGGACATTGGCTTCAATAAGGGCGGCGGCGGCCTTGGCCATGTTCATGGTCTGGTCTTCCAGCGATTCGCGGACGCCGAGGCGGCGGCCGTCAATCGTGGGACGGATTCCTATGGTGGGGAGTATTGTTTTCATATCTTGCGTAGGTGATGTGAAGGGATTATGCCGGTACGGACTCTTCTTCGTCTTCCTCCTTCTTCAGATGAACGTTCCGGAAGAAGAAGCCGTAAATTAGTACCACGGCAAAGCAGATGATGGGAATAAAGAAAGATGACCGCACGGCTTTTTCCACGAAGTTTTCCTGGGCCGTCTGGAACTGCCTCATGTCTAGGGGGTGGGAGATCAGGTCGTTCAGGACGTCGGCCCGGGAGGCGGGGAGCGTGGTCAGGGCCGGAATCAGGGAGAACTGCTGGATCTGCTGTTCCCGGCTGGCGGCGGCGGGAAGCCGGCTCAGGTTGTCCTTGAACAGGGAAAGTTCCGCGGGCGTGAGGGCGGAACAGCCGGGCAGCGTTTTGGCGGCCTCACTGAAGGCGGTTCCGGTCAGGGAGGGCAGGGATTGGAAGGTTTGCAGGTTCTTCTCGAACTTGGCGGCGGTTTTGGCCTGTTCCCCTCCTTCCGCGGCGTTTGCCTCCGACATTTTGTAGAGGGTGAGCATGGAGCCGGAGATGGATTTTCTGGAGTCCGCGGCTTCCACCTGGGCGATCAGGGGGCGGTCGATGGATTCAAAGTAGGCCACCTGGTTTTTCACCGTGGTGTTGTCAATACAGGCGCCCATGTACGGGGTGATGACCGCGCCGCCTAGAATGGCCATGATCAGGCCAGCCGCGCCCAGCTTGACTTCCGACCCCAGGCCGCGCAGGGCGATGCCGTAGATGGTCGGGAACATCAGGGACATGCAGCCGGAAATGGCAACCAGCGTCCAGACGGAGATTTCCTTGGGCAGGTACATGGTTCCCAGGCAGCAGAGAATGCCGGCAACGGCGAAGAGCGCCATCATGTTGGCCGGGTTGAATTTCTTCATCAGGGCCGTGGTGATGGCGCGGCAGGCGATGAAGAGAATGATGGAGAAGATGTAATAGTTGGAGGCGGCCGCTTCCTGCATACCCGGGAAGACGGACATGATGTACTTGATCGTCCACGTCCACACGGCGATCTGCACGCCCACATAGAAGAATTGGGCGACTACGCCGCAGGTATAGCGGGGAAGCCTGATGAGCTTCATGAGCTGGCAGCGGTAATCCGGCATGATGATCAGGAAGGCGATGGGGCCGATCATCATGATCAGGATCTGCTGGACCATGCTGAATTCAAAGCTGGAATAATACTGGAACAGGAAGGGAACCAGAATAAAGGCGATGCAGAGGCCCAGACGGCCCAGTTTGGAGGAAAGCGGCCGGGTGTTTTCCCGCGTGGGCACGGTTTCGTCGTCGGACTTGTAGCGGCAGAAGAAGAACCAGATGACGGCCGCAATGGCGACCAGGCCCACGTAAGGCACGCATACCCAGAAAAGTTCGTCGCTCACGATGGCGTTCAGCTGTTCCGGGTCCATGGCCTTGCGGGCGTCCATGTCCGCATCGTTCAAGTGGGACAGAATGAAGTATTTTGCCAGGAAAATGCCCGTCAGGGAGCCGATGGGGTTGAAGGCCTGGGCGAAGTTGAGGCGGCGTACGCTCGTTTCCTGCGACCCCATGGACAGCACGAAGGGATTGCAGGTGGTTTCCAGGATGGAGAGGCCGCCCGCCAGGACGAAAATAGCCATCAGGTAAATGTCAAAGCTCTGGCCTATCGCGGCGGGGATATAGCACAGCGCGCCTATCATGTAGAAGCCCAGGCCGATCAGCACGCCCGCCTTGTAGGAAAATTCCTCAAGCAGGATGGAGGCGAAAATCGCCAGCACCGCATACGCCCCGTAGAAGGAAATCTGCACTCCGGCGGACTCGGAGGCGTTGATCATGAAAATTTTGCTGAAAGCGGGGACCAGATTGTCCGTCATATTGTTCAGCAAACCCCACAGGGCGAAGCAGGAAACCAGCATGAAAAATGGCAGCCGGTACTGCTTGGGTACGATCGGCATGGTAGAGGTACGATTTGTGTCCATATGCTTTCTCCAATCTCGCACACGAATAACGATGCGTCAATCTGGAAACAGGGGAGAAGCTGGGATTCTGATTTTTCTTCCATACATATGAACACTTGCTTGAAAATATCCATATACGACTGACTGTGAAAAAATAATAAGGTCTTGAACTATTCAATGGCGTGCGTATGGAAGATACGCCTCCCTGTCAAACGGGAAATTTAGGGACGGGCCCTTTCTGGCATTACCATCACTGGAGGGGGCATATGCAGGAATGCAGGCGGAACAGGGACCACGATTTTCGGGAAAAAGGGGGCCTTTCCCTGAAAGAGTGTCCCGGGCATGGGAAACGGTAGAGGAAGGGAGGAAGAACGAATAGAAATGGACCTGGAGAGACGGGTGAAAGTTTTGAATTTATGTAATTTGTTAGAAAAATATATCTATTTTTTTAAATACTTGTTGATTATTTTTGATTTTTTTCATACCGTGTTAGATGAAATATTTGAGTTATCATATATTTAAACAATTAACCAAAATAATGTTATGGGAAAATTAAGCGATACCAAAAACAAGGTGAAGGAAGAGCAGAAAGATGTTCAGGAACAACTGGATATCCTCATTTCTCTTGCAAAGTCTCAAACGGAAATATTCCAGCAGCGAATAGAAGCCAGCTTGAAGGATGGGAAAATCAGCGATGACCTGACCATACCCATCACGAAGGTTCTGGCCAAGCAATTGGAATCCAGAGCCGTTTACAAGGAAGGTTCCGGCGATATTGTGACCAAGGTGACCGAAGCGTTCAAACAGCTGTTCAACGGGAATGGACAGATCGCGGATGCGGTAGGCTCCATCATTTCTACCGGGATTGACGCCATTCTGGGAGCTGGAGAGGGGACGGAGAAGATCGTGGAAACATACTACGTGGTCGTGGAATATCCCGCCCTGGTGCGGTATGACATCAGTTGCTGGGGCCGGAACATGAAGGCAACCGGTTATTTGACCTCCATCCTGACAAGCGCCATATCATACACGGCCTACAAATCCGCTGTAGATGTCAGTAAAATGGATTTCAACACCTTCCTGGCGGCCTATGCGGGCATTCTGAACAAGGCGTTTGGAGATGACCCCAAACAGATGAAGGAAATGATTAAGGAGGCAAAGGAAATATTCAGCATGTTCAAGGACGATACGGTTAAAATCGATGGAGGAGACGATGTACAGTATGTCGAGTCGATGCCATCCACGAAGCATTACATACGCCATGTGGAGGAGAAAAAAGCCGTGGTCGGGGACTTCTGATCCGGAAACAGCATGATGTGCCATGAAGACTGAATTATCAATCAATGAGCTGAAGAAGGGGGATGTCCTCCTTTTCTCCGTGCTTCAGGGGGACATTATCTCTTCCCTGATCGGGCTGCTGACCAATTCGGATGTAAGCCATGCCGCCCTTTATGCCGATGAGGAAAAGCAAACCCTGCTTGAAGCCACCGGAGAACATCCCGTCCTGGAAAATCCGGCCCGGGAAAGGTTTGCCGGGCGCACCATCTATGTTTACAGGAACAGGGATCTCCCCACGCTGGACCCGGTTGTTGAAACAGGAAGGAAATACCTGCAGCAGAAACTCCCGTATGGCGGCATTTATTTGCTGGGGCTTCTTCTGGTGACCTCCAAATATTGCCGGTTCCGCTGGGACCGGGAGACGGCCGGGGCCGCCATATGCCTGCTGGCGTCTACCTACCAGGCCTTGCGCTCCTTGCTGGAGGGCAGTCATCCGACGGCATTTTGTTCTCAATTCGTAGCAAAGTGTTATGAAGAGGCCGGAGAGCCCTACCGGTTGCACTACAAGCAGCCGGTCATTCCGCTGGATGCCTGCGCCGGAAACGGGGAGCGGTCTCTTTTGTTGGAAGCCCTGGAAGAAATGGACTCCGGCGAGCTGAACATCGACGGTGCCGACCCGGACGGATATGAGGAGAATTTCATGATTCAGGAATTATCTGAAAACGTCTTCGATCCGGAAAAGCACGGAGCCATCCTGCTGCAATCCGCCAGGGATGCCGTGGCGGCCCGGCCGGAAAACGGCGGTTTTGTGTGTTCTTCATTCAAGGAGAAAATAGAACTTGTCATATGGACGGGAAGAGTTGCCTATGTCTGGTACTGCCTCCTTACCCACAAGAAGGACTGGAAAAGCCTGTGGAGCCGGCAAGCCCAGAAAGAAGCCCTTCTCTGGCTCAATGAACATCGTTCCTCCTTCATTGCTCCGTCTGATTTCAAGAATACCGGGGAACTTTCCTGCGAAGGCTGCATTGCCGGGAACTGAACCTGAAAAACACCGCCCTGTTGGTCTGGAAAGCCGGACAAACAGGGCGGCGTCTTCCTCCAAATTATTGAAGCTGCTGTCCTGACCCGTCCCATGCGGGAATATATCCGGACATATGCGGGAGAAGGCTGGGCTTCTGCTTGACTCCCGTTGGCGGGATGTTTAAGCATGGGACGTATGATCAAGTATGTTCCCGTCTTTTGCCTTTTCCTGATTGGTGGACTGGTTTCCCGTGCCGTAGAAAATCCTGTGGCCGTTCCTCCGGCTTCCTCCGATGCGCCGGAAGCGCCGCTTCCTTCCGGGGAATTGCTTTCCGACCATGTGGCGGAAGCCGAGTTCACGGGCATCATTCACAGGAAGTGCATGTTCATGACTTCCCTGTGCCCGGACAAATGCGACCATCCCAAGGACTTCGCCACCTTCTGGATCATCAAGTACCTGGATTACCGGAAGCCTGGCAAATATGGCGATGAAAAGCAGGAAAAGCTGATGGTTGACGTGAATCCGGCCCACAAGCCCATCCTCCAGGACGCCTCCGTCCTGAAGCAGATCGCCGCGCTCAAGCCAGGCGACAAGGTTGTTCTGCACTGGTCCCATTATTACATGCACCAGGATTCCAGTTCCTTCCCGCAGCGGCCCGTCATTTCCATCAAGCCTCTTTCCCCCTCCGGCGGGGCGGAGAAGGAGTAACTTCTGGTCTTTTCGCAGAAAAGCGGGCCGGGCTGGACTTGAAAACGCGGGGTGTGCTAGGAACCACGCTGGTCATGGCGCGTTGGACGGATAAGAATGATGCGTTCATCGCGTAATGATCCTTACACACCATATACACCATGCGTTTACCTTTGAACAACTTGACAGTGCTCTCCCTGCTGTGCGCCCTGGGAATGTCCATGACCGGCGCCCTGGGTACGGAAAGCTTTGAACAGGCCAAGCGCGGCAAGTTCACCAGCCTGCAAACCGAATACGGCCCCCTGTCCTGCGCGGATGGAGTGGCGGAAATCGGGGGAACGGGAAAAACCGGAAATTCTTCATTGCGGATGTTCGGCGGGAAAGATGCCGAACTCAAACTGGATTTGAAGGACGTACCCACCACGGAAGTGCGGCTTTCCGCCTGGGCGGAACGCTGGACGGGGCAGGCCCCCTTTGAATTTTCCATCACGGCGGTCGGCCCCCAGGGAGAAAAGGAAATCTATGACGGCAAAAATATCAAGACGGGCGGCTTCAAGACAAAGATTGAAGCGCGCGTTCCTGCAGGCACCCGTTCCCTGGTTTTCAAGCTGACGGCTCCGGAAAACAAGGGGCTGAAACTGGACGACCTGTTTATTGTCCCCTCCATTCCCATGAAAGTGGACCCCCGCGTGGAAATGTCCGCTCCGGTGGCTCCCGTGATCAAGCGCATTCCGGGCAATCCCATTCTTTCCGTGAACGTGAAAACGGAAGGATGCCTGAAGCCCGTTTCCCTGAATGCCGTCAATCTGGATTTTTCCGGGATGGACAGGCTGGCGGACATTGAATCCGTGACGGTTGTGCGCGGCGGGGAAAAACCGGAATTCCCCGAGGGTGCGGTTACATTCCCTGAAGACCCGGCCCAGGTTCTGGGTACGGTCCGTATTTCCGGCGGCATGAAGCCCCGGATTTCCGTCAGGGGCAATCTGGAACTGGAACCCGGCGACAATCATCTGTGGGTGTGCGTCACGATGAAGGACGGAGCCTCGCTGGACGGCAAGGTGGTTGTGCGCCCCGCCAGCGTCGTGGCCGGAAACAAGCTGATGAAAGTGGCGGATGCCGCCCCCGTGGCGCAGCGCATCGGTGTGGCGGTGGTGAAGCCCGGGGATTTCAACTCCAAATTCTACCGCATTCCCGGCCTGGTCCGGACGAAGAAGGGGACCCTTCTGGCGGTTTATGATATCCGCTACAATCATTCCGGCGACCTTCCGGCCAATATCGACGTAGGCGTGAGCCGTTCCACGGATGGGGGCCGCACCTGGTCCGACGTGAAGATTGCCGTGGACGATTCCAAAATAGACCCTGCCAGGAAGGATGCCAAGGGCGTGGGAGACCCCGCCATTCTGCTGGATGAAAAAAACGGCCGCGTGTGGGTGGCCGCCATTTGGAGCTACAGGCATTCCATCTGGGGCAGCAAGTCCGGGGACAATTCCCCGGAAACCTGCGGCCAGCTGGTGCTCGCCAGCAGCGACGACGACGGCCTCACCTGGTCCAAACCCGTCAACATCACGGAGCAGACCAAGGACAAGGACTGGCGGATTTTATTCAACGGCCCCGGAAACGGCATCTGCATGAAGGACGGCACCCTCGTCTTTGCCGCCCAGTACTGGGACGGCAAGGGAGTGCCGTGGTCAACGATCGTTTATTCCAAGGACCAGGGCAAAACCTGGCACTGCGGTACGGGCGTCAGCCAGCAGACTACGGAAGCGCAGGTTATTGAGCTGAAAGACGGCTCCATCATGATCAATGCCCGCTGCAACTGGGGCGGTTCCCGCGTGGTGGGAGTGACGAAGGATCTGGGCAGGACCTGGGAAAAACATCCCACCAGCCGTACTGCCCAGCTCAGGGAGCCCGTCTGCCAGGGCAGCCTCCTTGCCGTGGACGCCGTGCCCGGAGCGGGCAGGTTGGTCCTGTTCTCCAACCCGAACACGACGTCGGGCCGTTCCCACATGACGCTCAAGGCCTCTGCGGATGACGCCTCCTCCTGGCCGGAAGACAAATGGCTTCTGTACGACGAGCGCGGCTGCTGGGGGTACTCCTGCCTGGCGCCCGTGGATAAAAACCACATCGGCGTTCTGTATGAGGGCAGGGGCGCTTTGAACTTCCTGAAAATTCCTTACAAAGATGTTTTAAACGCGGGCGGCGGCCATTAATGCCGCCTGCGGGGCATGAAACTTTTCCGGCCCGCTTCCTTCGGGGAGCGGGCCTTTTTTTAAATGCGTTTGTTGCGCATGAAAGCGACCGTGAACCGATCTTTTCCCTGGAGAGAGGAGAATGGGATACTGCGGGACGGCGGAAAATCTTTCAGGACAGGAAGGAGGCCAGAGCCTCCTTCAGCATGTTTCTTGCCCGGAACAGGAGGCTTTTGGTAGCGGGAACGCTCATGTTCAGCGTTTTGGCTATCTCCTCATAGGGCATGTTTTCAAAGCGGCGGAGCTGGACGGCCAGGCGCGCCTTTTCCGGCAGGGCGGCAATGGCGTCGTCCACGGCCTGCTGAAGTTCCGTCTGCTGGAGCGCGGCGTCCGGGGACTGGGAGCCTTCCAGAAACAGAATCGTGCCGCCTTCCTCCTCAATGGCATCCGCGGAAGTGGTGGGCTTGCGCTTCTGGCGGCGGACTTCATTGAACACCAGATTGCGGAGAATCGTGAACATCCAGGTGGTGAAACGGGCGGAAGCCTCGTAATTTTTTGCCCCACGCCATACGCGGATGAATACCTGCTGGGCGATGTCCTCCACCTCCGGGCCGTTGTTCAGCATGCGGGCTACCGTGGCATACACGGAATGCTGGTGTTTGCGGATCAGCATCTCCATGGCGGAGGCGTCCCCGTCCCTGACCCTCAGCATCAGCAGGGCGTCTTCATCCGGTGCGGCGGATGGCATGTCTCGTGCTTCGTCCATGAAAATTCCCTTGTATAAACACCGCTCCCGGGGGAAGGTTGCGCCCGGAAGGGCGGATGGCCCGGAAAATATATTTATCCCATTCTATCGGGATGACGAGATGAAAACGGGTCTGTTCCTCCTTTTTGCGGGATTCCCGCCCGGAAGATGGAAAGGGATGAATTTCCCGCTCATCCGGAGCCACATGTCGGAAACGCCGGGGAAAATCTTCCGGCATCTTCCTGTTCTGCTGACCGGAACGAAAACGCTTGGATGCTGCTGATGGCCGTGTTACTCTCCTGCCAAGTTCGGCAGGGGTGCCACAGACAAAGGCTGAGATTGCGGCAGCATGCTGTTTCCGCAGGACCCTTCAAACCTGATGCGGGTAATTCCGCCGCAGGGAGTTCGATCAAGCGGGCCGTGTCCCGTTTCTTGCGGATGTTCCGTTCGGCGGCGTATCCCTTGCCGGTACTCAACAGCATCCATGCCATGAACGATACCGCCAAACTGTCTTATCCCGGGTCCCGCCGCGTCTATATTCCGGGGCGCCTTCATCCGGACGTGCAGGTTCCCATGAGAGAGGTTGTCCTGAGCGACACCCTGCTGCCGGACGGCACCTCCCACCCCAACGACCCCGTACGCATTTACGACTGTTCCGGCCCGTGGGGGGACGGAGCCTATGAAGGATCCGCGGAGCAGGGGCTGCCCGCCCTGCGCGCCTCATGGATACGCTCCCGCGGCGATGTAAGGGAAGAGGCTGCGGAGAAGGGCCCCTGCCTCCAGGCCGCCGGGGAAAACCCCGTGACCCAGCGCCACTATGCCCTGAACGGAATGATTACGCCGGAGATGGAGTTTGTGGCCATCCGTGAAAATCTGGGCCGCGAACAGGCATTCAAGGCTGTTTACGACCGTTATCCGAATGAAAAGAGCCGTCCGGACGAGGCCGGAGAAATCCTGGACGCGCTGACGGTGATGCCGCGCCCGTCCGAGCTGGAAGCCGCGGAGGGATTCGGACCGTCCAGCATGGTGGCGCGCGACCGCCTGGACCATCAGCACGCGCCGGAGCGCAGGAGCGGCTGCCGCATGCCTGCGTATTTCACGCCCGAATTCGTCAGGGATGAAATCGCCGCGGGCCGCGCCCTTATTCCCGCCAACATCAACCACCCGGAATGCGAGCCCATGGCCATAGGCCGCAATTTCCTGGTGAAAATCAACGCCAACATCGGCAATTCCGCCCTTGGCTCCAGCATTGAGGAGGAAGTGGAGAAACTGCGCTGGGCCATCCACTGGGGAGCGGACACGGTGATGGACCTGTCCACCGGGAAAAACATCCATGCCACGCGCGAGTGGATTCTGCGCAACTCCCCCGTTCCCATCGGCACCGTTCCCATTTACCAGGCGCTGGAAAAAGTGGGTGGAAAGGTGGCGGACCTGAGCTGGGAAATTTTCCGGGACACCCTCCTTGAGCAGGCCCGCCAGGGCGTGGACTACGTGACCGTGCACGCCGCCCTGCTGCTCAGGTTTGTAAACCATACGGCCCGGCGCATGACCGGGATCGTCTCCCGCGGCGGTTCCATCATGGCTCAGTGGAGCATGATCCACGAGCAGGAAAACTTTCTTTACACCCATTGGGATGAAATTTGCTCCATTCTGGCGGCGTACGACATTGCCGTCTCCATCGGCGACGGGCTGCGCCCCGGTTCCGTGGCGGACGCCAACGACTTCGCCCAGCTTGCGGAATTGGAAATCCAGGGGGACCTGACCATGCGCGCCTGGCGTGCCGGCGTCCAGGTGATGAACGAGGGCCCGGGCCATGTGCCCATGCACCTCATTGCGGAAAACATGAACAAGCAGCTTGAATGGTGCATGGAAGCCCCCTTCTACACGCTCGGGCCGCTGGTGACGGACATTGCTCCGGGCTACGACCATATCACCGGAGCCATCGGCGGGGCGATCATCGGCCAGCGCGGCTGCGCCATGCTCTGCTACGTCACCCGCAAGGAACACCTGGGCCTGCCGGACAGGGAGGACGTGCGGGAAGGCGTGGTCACCTACAAGCTGGCGGCCCATGCGGCTGACTTGGCGAAGGGCCATCCCTCCGCCCAATGGCGGGACAACGCCCTGGCCCAGGCCAGGTTTGAATTCCGCTGGGAGGACCAGTTCAACCTGTCCCTGGACCCGCAGAAGGCCCGCTCCTACCATGATCTGACTCTTCCCCACGCCAACGCCAAGAAGGCTCATTTCTGCTCCATGTGCGGTCCGGATTTCTGCGCCATGCGCCTGAGTCAGGATATCCGCCGCCGTTCCGCGGGAAAATGATCCTTCGTCCATTCCCGGAAGCCTCAACCGGGCTTCCGGGAATGGTAGGCGTTCCGGAAGCGGAAGTGTTAAAAATGGGATGACACGGCATCAATTTGTGCTATGGTGTCCCATAAGATGAATACCTTTTTTCATGCAATAGGAACGGCCTCCTTTTCTCTGGCCGTAGCTTCCGCCACTCTCGCCGCTCCGGCCTGGGAAACTGATTTCAACAAGGGACTGGAGACAGCCAGGGCTGAAAACCGTCCCGTGATGGTGGAATTCACCGGCTCCGACTGGTGCCCGCCCTGCAAATATCTGCGCAGTACCATTCTGGACTCTCCGGAATTTGCAAACTATGCGGAAAAAAACAAGCTGGTGCTCGTGGAACTGGACTTCCCGCGTACGCCGGGAAAAATCTCCAAGGAACTCATGAAGGAACGTGAGGATATCATGCGGCGGTACGGTGTTACCGGCTTTCCGACCGTGATGCTGATGGACGGAACCGGAGCTCCCCATGCACGGATCGTGGGTCCCACGAAAACGGCGCCGGAATATCTGGAAAAGCTGGAAAATGCTCGGGAACTGAAAAACTCGCTGAACGGTGAAATTGCCGCTGCCCGGAAGCTCTCCGGCAGCGGACGGGCTGCCGCCCTGGCGAAGGCTCTGGAAAAAGTACCTGACGAATTGCAGGGATACCACAAGGAATTGATCGCGGAAATCATGGCGTCTGATCCGGAAGACCGGTTCGGATTCGGAAAGAAGGAGAAGGAAGCGCGCCTGATGGCGCAGCAAAGTGAGATGCTTGAGCAGTTCTATCTCTCTCAGAGAGGGAAGATAAGGGGTGAGGAGGCCCAGAAGAGCCGCGAGGAAGCTGGGAAAATACTGGCGTCTCCCGATCTCCTGCCGCCAATCCGTCTGAAACTGAATAAATTCATCAGTGACAGCTATGTCTTGGAACGCAACTATCCTAAATCCCTGGAATACCTGAAAATCGCACGGGATTCCGATCCCGGCTCCAAGGAATCCGCCAGGCTGCAGCCCTGGATAGAAAATATGGAAAAAATCATAGCCGGCGAAAAATAAGGGGCCTGCATTCCTTGTTCTTGCTATTTTCCCGTTCATGCGGCTGAATACGGTTTCCAGCCCTCCCCAGGGAGGGCAGGGTGATTTTTCCGTACAATATTTAGACAAAAGAAAGACGGCATTCCGCTATGATGATAGAAAGACCGCAAGACGAGGAAATGAATATGTCTGCACAGGCCAGGGAACAGGAAATGAATGAGGATGCCGACCATCTGCTGAGCTGGGATGAATGGCTGCGCCGCCATGTGTCCCAGCTTCTCCTGTTCGCACGCCAGCAATCCCGTTCCCCGGAGGATGCGGAGGACATCCTTCAGGATGCCCTGATCCGCTTGGCGCGCAAGGAAGCCGCAGGGGAATTCGTGGGCGGCCAGGAAGCGTGGCTCTCCTATGTCTTTGCCTCCATCCGCCGCCTGGCCGTGGACTATGGACGCAAGGCGGACCGCCGCCAGAGGCGCGAGGACGAGGCGTGCAGCGCCGATCCGGCGCAGGATGCGTGTGCGGACCCCTGGTTTTCCAGCTCTGCGGCGGATGAGGAGCTCAAGCAATTCATGGAGATGCAGCTCAAAAAGCTTCCTTCCAAATTTTCCGAAGTCATTGTGCTGAAAATATGGGGTGAACAGACCTTTCTGCAGATAGCGGAGACGCTGGAAATATCCCAGAACACGGTGGCAAGCCGCTACCGCTACGGCATTGACATGCTCCGGAAAGCGCTGAGAAACAGAAAAGAAGAAATCTAAATATACCTGCTCCACTCTTATGAAACATGAACCAGCATCATCCTCAGAGGAAGACAGCGGCGGTACCGCTACTATCCAGCCTCTCCCCGTATCCGATGAACTCATTGCCCGTCTGGCCGGCAGGTGTGAGGAAATATTCCCCTTGAATGACCGCGTCCGGCATGAAATCTCCGATGAAGAAATTCATGAAATGGAATCCCTGTTGAAACGTTTGCAGCCGGCGCCTGCAAAAATCCTGTTTCGGGAACAATGCTGCTCCCTGATGTGCGCTGAATCCGAGCGTGAAATGGAAGACCGCCTGAAAAAATTCTCCGCCTCCTCCATGCTGGAATTCTCCGTCTGCAAAATGGCTTACGCCATGGATGCCGAGGGGGAGGTAAAACAGGAAAAAACCGTTCCCGGCCGCCTGTGGAGGAAGCTGGCCTATATCTCCGGAATCTCCGTGGCAGCGGCTGTCGGGGCCGTGCTGCTCATTCAGAATACCTTTGACGCCCGCAGTGAAGGAGCAGGGGCCATTGCGGAAAAATCGGAAAGCGTCCCCCTTCCGGAAGAGCACCAGGAATCCTACCGTAAAGCTACCATCTTTGAACTTCAGGGGGGAGACGAGCGCGTGCCTGTCGTAGCCCCGGCAAACAGCAGGAAAATCGTTCCTGAAAGGGAATATTGAGTAATTCTTCAATGGCCGTTCAGTAGCGCCAGCCCCGGATTCCGATGATCCGGGGCCTCTTTTTTGCCGTGGATTGAAAAAAATATGTAAATTTTTGAACATGCAGCGCCCGGACGTTGTATATTATCTCACATGGATATGAAAACCTGTACCTTTCTGACATTGGGGCTGTTGATAAGTACGGGTTCCGGTTTCTCTATTGACCGGCCCGCTGGAAATACTGCCGCTCCTCAGCCTCCCTCTCTTACTCCTTATCCTTCCCGGCCTGCGCCTCTGCCTGCGTCCAAGCCTGCGAGGCTGGGCATTGTGCCCGGCACGGTTCCGCAGGCGCTTGTGGCCCAGCTGGAGCTCAGCGGATTTCCCGGCGTGCTGGTGACCAAGGTCATTCCGGACAGTCCGGCGGCCAGGGCCGGGCTTCAGGAAAACGACGTCGTCGTCAAGCTGGGGGACATGTCCCTGTCCGGCCCTCGGTCCGTGACGGAAGCCCTGGCGGACAAGGTGCCGGGGGACAAGATCACCGCGGTGTTTTACCGCAAGGGCAAAAGGGAAACGGCAGATTTGACTCTGGATGCCGGAACGCTCTCCGCCGAGGAAATTCTTGCGGCCCAGGGCGATCCCCGTTCCCATCCCCGCACGTCTCCCGGCGGATTTTCCGCCCGTCCCGCACTGCCTCAGGGCTTGCTTGGGACGCAGCCGGACGCCTTTGACCGGATGCAGCAGATCATGGACGAATTCCTGAAGGATTCCGTGATGGACGATTCCGGAATGGATGACATTTTTAACCGGATGAACCTGACCCCGGGAGCGGCCCAGGTGCTCAGAAGCCTTCAAAACCTGCAGAAGATGCCCATGCCCTCCATGGGGAACATTCCGGGGGGAGTCCCCGGTTCTTCATCCGTCCGCATGACGGACAACAACGGAACGATCATCATTTCCTCCAACGCCCAGACCGGGACCACCGTCCATGTGACGGACCCCTCCGGAAAGGTACTTTATTCCGGTCCCTACAACACCCAGCAGGAGAAGGACGCCGTGCCGGAAGCCGTTCGGGAGCGGTTGAAAAACATAGAAACCAACTTCTGCTTTTAACAATTTCTGCTGAATATTCGTGATCATGTTAAGGATGGCTGCTCCGTTTGCCGGGGCAGCCATTTCATTGCCGGGAAAAGGCGTGGAAAACCCGTCAGCGGATGCCGGTCAATTTCCTGTAGGTTTCCAGCGCAAAGGAATCCGTCATGCCGGAAATATAATCCAGCATGTGGACCAGGCGCTTTTCCCGCGACTCTTCATCCGCCGGAAGAAGGGTTCCTTGCAGTAGAATGGCTACCTTTCTGCTCTGTCCGGAACCGGGGTTGTCCACCCATTCCATGAAAAAGTCGATCAATTCCCCCAGCACCTTATAGCCCATGGCCTCCACCTGAATGACATCCTGCGTCTGGTAAACGTCGCGTATGGCGTCCTGATACAGGCGGTCCAGCGGTGCGGCCAGTTCGGAAACGTCAATGAGGGACTTTTCTAAGCACCCGCCCAGAAGGCGGTCTTCATGGACCTTGAAACTCTCCACTACGGTGCGGATGCTTCTGCCGATCGCCAGAGCACGCATGTAATGCACGCAGGAATCCTCCTCCTTCCGTACTGCCAGATCTTCGGCATACTCCCTTTGAGAGGGAGTCAGGAAGGGATGGAATAGTTCCATGACGTGGTCGAACCTCAGGATTCTTGAGAAAAAGCCGTCTTCGATATCCGCAATGCGGTAGCAGATATCGTCCGCAGCTTCCATCAGGAAAGCCAGGGGATGGCGGCACCAGCAAAGGTCGTTTCCTTCCGCCTCCGTTCGGGGAATCAGGCCCAGGCTGGCCGCTACAAAAGCGGCTGCTTCCGTTTCCTGGCCGCCTATGCCGAATTTTTTGCATTCCAGCCTGTTGGCGGGAGCAAGCATGTTCTGTTTGGCTTTGAGGGAATAGGACTGCGTGCAGGGATACTTCATGAAAGCGCCCAGAACAGCCGCCGTCAGTTTCAGGCCCTTGCCCTCCATGGGGTCTCCGGTGCGGGTCAGGATGCGGAAGCCCTGCGCGTTCCCTTCAAACGGGTGCGAGAGTCCATGCCGGGACAGGGCCGTCTCAATGGCATCCTCTCCGGAATGGCCGAACGGAGGATTCCCGATATCGTGCGCCAGGCAGGCGGTGGAAACGATGGTCGCCAGGTCGGAAGGGATGATATGGGCGGGCAGCGCGTCTTTTCCGGCAAGCCATTCTCCCACCAGCATTCCCAGGGAGGAGCCGACGTGGGCTACCTCCAGGCTGTGGGTAAGGCGGGTGCGCACGTAATCGTTGCGCCCCAGAGGAAACACCTGCGTCTTATCCTGAAGGCGGCGGAAAGCGCTGGAAAACAGGATGCGCCCGTAATCCCGGTCATAATTGCTGCGGTGCTTCTGCGGAGCCGCCGTGCTCTGGTGGCTTGATCCCCAGCGGGCGTCTGACAGAAGCTGTTCCCAATTCATCTTTTGCGGCACGTTGCCGATGATAAGGGCGTGCGGTGCGGAAACAAGCAAAAACAGGAGGGCAAAGACGTCAATAAGTCAGCATCAGGCCCACGCCCCAGTGCAGGTTATTGTCGTAATTGGTGGAAATGCTCACATGAGGCGTCAGGATGTAATGCAGACCAACGGAATAATCCCGGTCCGTGTTCAGGGAAAAGCTCAGGCGCAGGCGCGATGTCAGCGGAATATCGTCCCGTTCAAGCTGGAGACGTACCTTCCCGTCGGTATCAATGCGGGCGTCCGCCACCAGCAGCAGGGGCAGCGTGTACCGCGTTCCCAGCGTGCCGTCCAGTTCGCGGTCCTTCCTGGTAGTCTGGCGGAACATGTTGCGTTCCCCGGCCTCGCCCTTCCTGTATGTCCAGTCCATGCCGATGTAGGGATAAAGCCACTGTTTTTCTCCGATGTACCTGCCCAGGCGCGCTTCCGCTTCATAGCCGCGGGCATCCTTGTACCCTGTTTGCCATTCTCCCTGGATGCTCCAGCGCGTGCCGCCGAACTCCAGATCTCCTATATTCCCGTTGGAGGCAAAATCATTATTCACGGTCAGGTACCATTTGCGGTCCATCGCGTAAACATGCTGGAGCGCCTGCCGGGGATGGGGGAGCTGGGGGTTGGGCGGCGAATCCTCGTACGTGAAAATCCGGCCCATGCCGCTCATCATGTGGTACAGGATGTGGCAGTGGAAAAACCAGTTGCCCCGCGTCTTCTCCGCGGCATTGAACTCAATCACCTGCGTGGCCATGGGCTGGATATCCACCGTGAACTTCAGCGGGGAAAAATCACCGTGCCTGTTGACCAGGCGGAAAAAATGCCCGTGCAGGTGCATGGGGTGCCTCATCATCGTATTATTGGTCAGGATGATGCGGACATTCTGGCCCTCCCGGATCATGATCCGGTCCGTTTCCGACAGCGTCCTGCCGTTCATACTCCAGACGTAGCGGTTCATGTTTCCGGTCAGTTGGAAATGCAGCTCCTTCACGGGAACGCCGGAGGGAAGGTTCGTTCTCGCGGGAGACCTCAGCATGTCGTACGTCAGCGTAACCTCTCCTTCGTCTTCCTGCATGTCCTCCGCATGATGCTTTCCATGGGAGCTGCCGGAAGACATGGACATCATGTGCATGCCGCCCGCAGGGGGAGAATCCATACCTCCGGACATGTTATGATTCATGTGCTTCATGCCGGGCATGGAGCCGGAGCCCATGTTCATCCTCTTCATGTTCCCGCCCATGGTCATCATGCCGTTCATCCTCTTCATATTCTTGAAATAATTCAGCTTGGGAAAAGGACGCAGGGGCTGCTTCTCTCCATGCCCCAGCCACAGGGAGGAAGACCCGGTGGTGTCCTCCGCCGTCGCCTGGAACTCGAAAGCCCTGCCTGTTTCCGGCACGGTCAGGATCACGTCGTAGGTCTCTGAAACGGCGATAATCATCCGGTCCACGTCCACGGGAACCACATCCTTGCCGTCGCTGGCCACGACGCGGATTTTCCCGCCGGAATACCTGAGCCAGAAATAAGTGGAGGACGCCCCGTTCACGATGCGCAGCCGCACGCGGTCCCCGGCCTTCAAACGGGGCAGGGAAGCATGCGGACTCCCGTTGAGCAGGAAGCGTTCGTAATACACGTCACTGACGTCCATGGGATTCATGCGCTTCCATTCGCTGGTCAGCTTGGTGCCCAAATAGCCGGCTCGGAGCGCTTCCCAGTAGCTCTGCACGCTCCCCTTCCGGATGGAAAACCAGTCGGATCCCGTATGGAGCTTTCTATTCACCTCGTTCGGATTCTCATTGGTCCAGTCGCTCAGAACCAGCGTGTATTCCGGCAGGGAGTCCTCCGCTCTGCGCGCCGGATCGTCCCTGCGCTTGTGGACGACGAAGGCTCCGTACAGCCCGCTCTGCTCCTGAAGACCGCTGTGGGAATGGTACCAGTACGTGCCGTTCTGGATAATGGGAAAAGTATAGGTATGGGTGGCATGGGGCTTCACAGGGGCGGAAGTCAGGTAGGGGACGCCGTCCTGGTCATTGGGCACCAGCAGGCCGTGCCAGTGGAAGGAGGTCTCCGTATCCATCATGTTGTGCACCCGGATCACCGCCGTGTCCCCTTCCGTGAAATGCAGCACGGGACCGGGAATGCTGCCGTTGATGCTCATGGCGGGACGAACCGTTCCCGTGAAATTGACGGGGGTATTCCGTACGTACAGGTCGTATTCCACCGTCGCTGCCTGGGCCGGCGGATGAAAGACATACCCGTAAAGGCAAAAGAGAAGGAAGAAATAATGCGGAAATCTGAACATGAAAAAATGGCGCTGGCAGGAAAGACCGTGCCGCCTCCTTCCCGGTTCAAAATGAAAATGTGAGGATGCGTCATATTCTGGAATAAAAAACAGCGCCGGGGGTAAAACTCAATTTATCCAAACGGGGAAATGTTCCGGACTGCTTCCTTGTAATGGGAGGAAAAGAAAAGGGGGACAGTTGATTGAACAATAAAAAGCGGGGGCTTGTCCGTAAGGAACAGACGCATCAAACTCCATGATTCCCATGAAAGACTTCATCATTTCAACCTGCATCGCTCTGTCAGCCATGTGCGCCTCCTTTTCTCAAGAAGCCCATTCGGAATCCGGAATCGAACCCGTTGCCTCATTCAAGGGAGCCCAGGTAACCGGAGTCACGGTCACGGACAAGGGCAGAATCTTCGTCAACTTTCCCCGCTGGCATGAAACAATACCCTGCTCCGTGGCGGAAGTGGACCGGCAGGGAAACTTCAAGCCCTATCCGGACGAGAAAACCAACCGGTGGGAAAAAGGAAAAACACAAGATGACGACGCGTTCGTATGCGTGCAGTCCGTCGTTGCCGACGGAGACCGGCTTTACATCATTGATACGAAAAACCCGATGATCGGAACCACGGTGGCGACACCCACCTTGTATGTCTACGACCTTAACACCAACAAGCTGATCAGGAAATACCCACTCTCGGAATCGACCAAGCCCAAGTCCTATGTCAACGACCTGCGCGTGGACCGGGAGCACGGCAAAATCTACTTTACGGACTCGAACGAACCCGGACTGATCGTGCTGGACATCAAGAGCGGAGAAAACTACCGCATGCTGGACAACCACCCCTACACGACCGCAGAGCAGGACCATATCACTGTCAACGGCAGGCGGCACGACGGGAAAGTCCATTCCGACGGCATAGCCCTGGATAAAAAGAACGGCATCCTCTATTTCCATGCCTTGACGGGCAGAACCCTGTACGGAATACCGGTGCGCCAGTTGATAGACCGCCGGATAGACGAGGAAAAAATCACCAAAATGAAAACGCCTCCGCCCGACGGCATGATCATGGACAGCCGGGGCAACCTCTATATGGGTGATCTGGAAAACAACAGCATCGTGTACCTCACTCCGGACCGCAAAAGCATCCGGACACTTGCCTCCGGAAAGGAAATCAGCTGGCCGGACACATTCAGCATCCATGACGGATACCTCTACTTCACCAACTCCCGCATCCAGGAAGCCCAGGGCGACATTTCCGACATGGTATTCACCCTGGAAAAGGTCAAACTACCGGAATAAAGGTGTCGCCGGGTTCCGTCCAGATGCCTTTCTCGGAAAAGAAAATACTCCGTATTAGTTTGCACAGGGAGAAGCCTCACAACGAAGAAAATCATCGGCACGACGGCTTGAGCGGCTGAGGGCCAAGGTTCGGTATGGTAAGGAAAGCTCCACTTGATGAAGTTCAGCTCTCTTTTTTAAGGAATAAGGACACTCATTCCACCCATTGATTGGGGATGGGGAATACTTCTTTCCTATTTTCCATTGAGGCTTTTAGGCTGCCAGCGTTCTTCCGTACTCGCAGGTAGCGACTGCCCTCAATATCTTTTCAGGAGAAGAGTTACTGAACAAAGTGTACCTTCAACTTCATTTTCTGAATAATTTCCTTTTTTCACAATTAAGATGGAATTTTGAATATCAATTACTTTGGAAGATTCTCGATGACATAGATCGAGTTGATGAAGCTGATCGAGAAAATAACCAATATGGTCCAAATTCCCCACCATATCTATGGTATATTGATTTTCGAGGGTTTCTCAACATATAATACGAATCCTTTTTTCCTTTCTCCAGTTTTCTGGGTTCAACGCTTCCAACCGTCAACTTTGAAACCCGTTGGTAGCAATCTCTGAAAAGATTATATTCATTAAGATCTTTCCCTCCCTAGGAAGGAACTCAGAATTGAGCATCATCATTATTTTTTAATCTGCTTGTTACATTTAAGAAATAATAAAAACCATGATAATCCCATGAAATAAAGATTTCATTCTTATCCCTGATATTGAATTTGACCATTATTATAAATATTTGTTCCCTCAATCGTCATCCACAATGATATCTCCGTCGCTGTAAAGGCCCATGTACGAGTATTTGCTAATGATTATTTCCCTGTTGTCGGCATCTTCCTCTGCCCGCATGTTCTCAACCCGGACGATCTCCGAATGGTGATCCAGCACATAATTTTTCATAAGAGTCAGGAACAGCTCTTCTGTTTCCGTCTTGGCCATGACATGCAGTCTCGCTTCCCTGATGTGGGGAATTTCCATAAACAGCCCGTCGTTTTTCCCGCGGTTTTTTACGATGATGTCCGCGCTTCTCCAGAATGGCATCAGGACGGGGACATGGTATGGTTCTTCAAACTGGTCATCGTCTACAGTGGAGGGATATGTATAAAGATTAAGGTCACGACCGATATAGAGCCCCAGGTAGGGGTAATAGCCTTCCTCATCGAAATCCGGCCTCTTTTCCATGTCGGCGATCTTGATGATACCCGTATGATAATCATCCGCATAATTCTCAATAAGTTTGACGAAGGTCGCCATGCTGTCCGTCTTGCAGAAAAGATACTGGTATCCCCCGTAGGAGTCGCTGTTTTCAAACATTTCGTCTTTTGCCCCCATGTTTCTGAAGTGGACATGGGCTCCGTAGTAAGATATGGTCGGTTTCATTATTTTGGATACGTATAGTGAATTGATTCCATCCAGTAAACAGGTTAAAGAGAGAGTAGAGGTTTGATGAGAACAGAGTGCCGACGTTTTACACATGGGCAGGAATTACAGGTTTGGGAATGCAATGCCATTAATTACCAGTTAGTGTTCCTTATTTATTATTGATAATCAATGATATTTTGATTATAGATTTTCCCTGAGGGTATTAGAGGCGCAAATGTTGCTTCAAACGTTGGCTTGGATGGTGGCGTTCGTTTTTTTGTAGCTCTGAAGGATCATGATTTCATTTTTATGAATGAAACGATTTCTATCCAGTTTCCAGAATCGTTTTGAACAACTTCCAACAAGGCAGAATCTAGGAGAACGGCATGCCACGATGTAGGCTATTAAGTAATTCTAGAAAAGAAAAACGCCTCGAAATTCTTGATTTTGAGGCGTTTAAGAAAATGGTACGCGGTACTGGTTTCGAACCAGTGACCCCATGCGTGTGAAGCATGTGCTCTACCACTGAGCTAACCGCGCGTGTTTGGGACGGGGAGAATCTATAGGAGCCCTCCGGAATTGGCAAGATTTTTTTCCCTAACTTCCCGGAAAAAAGTTTCTGTGGGGCGCTTGGCGGGAATGGGAGCATGGTGGCTGAATTCCGGCTTGTAGAACATCCGCCGTCTTTTTACACTCCGGGCATGAGTTGCACAAGCCCACCCAGAGCCTGGGCCCAGATTGATACCGGTGCGCTGAAGCACAATCTCAACGTCGTACGCCGCATCATGCCGGGCCATCGTTTGATGGCCATTGTGAAGGCGGAGGCTTACGGACACGGTCTGGAAGGCGTGGTGAAGGCTTTGGACGGCGAGGATTGCGCCTTTTTCGGCGTGGCGACCGTGGCGGAAGCCTGCCGGGTGCGGGGTGCGGGTGCCAAAACGTGCCCGTTCATTCTCGGTCCCTGTTTTGCGGGAGAGCGGGAGGAGATCGTCCAGAACGGTTGGCGCGCCGCCCTTTCCAGCCTGGAGGAGGCGGAACATTTCAATTCCCTGGGGAGGCTGTACAACAAGCCTGTGCATGTCCACCTGGGCGTGGATACGGGTATGGGGCGCAGCGGTTTTCTGCCCAGTGAACTGCATGGCCTGACGGAGAAGCTTAAGCAGTTCACTTTTCTGGATTTGGAAGGCGTGTTTTCCCACCTTTCCGCGGCATCGGACGATATTTCCTTCACGCATGGTCAGATCAGCGGTTTTGCGGAGGCGGTAAATGAACTTTCCCAAGGGCACGCGTACAAGTTCCGCCATTTGTGCAGCAGCGCGGCCGTGTTCAATTACAAGGTGCCCTGCGCCAACATGGTCAGGCTGGGAAGAATCCTGTACGGGTATTCCCCCATGCCGTCCCCCCACAACAAGGACCTGCGTCCCACGCTGACACTCTACAGTCGCATTACCCTGATACGCACGTTGCCGGGCAATCACGGCGTTTCCTACAACCATTGCTATATCACGAAGGGATGCACGAAGGTGGCGACTATCGGCATCGGCTATGCGGACGGCTATCTTCAGTATTTGTCCAACCAGGGAGCGCGGGTGTATATCAACGGCCAGTATTGCCCCGTCCTGGGGCGCATTACCATGGACCAGATCATGGTGGACGTCACATACATGGACCAGGTGAATACCGGTGACCTGGTGGAGATCATGGGCCCGAATGTGAGCTGGGAAGAGCTGACGCGCCGCGCCAATACCATTCCGAGCAACGTGCTGACCAGCATCAGTTCCCGTGTTCCGCGTATTTACGTGTAAGCGGTTTCGCGCGGAGGACGGATTCTATTGTTTTTCTTTTTTCCGGGATGCTTTCCCGGAAAGTTCCGGCTGTCATGCCATTCCGGATTTTGGAGAATTGGAAAAGTCTGCTGATGAAAACAGAGCAGTTTTTGAGGATATTGCCGGACGGACGGCGCCGCGCTTTTTAAGCTTTGGTCCGGTGGTTCGGAGTTTTTACTGTTTGCGGGTGTTTTTCCCGGCTGGCGAAAATTCTCGTTCCGTTATGTTTCGGGAAGGGGTTTCCATCGCGGGAGGAGGAGCAGAAATGCCGGGGCGGGGGAATGCTTGCAGGAAACAAGGAGAGTAAGAGAATTTTTCGTCAGAAAGACGGTTTTTCTGGCGTTCAGCTCTCCTTTTAATTTTCCGGCGGAGTTTTATCTCTGGCGGAGTTTGTCCCAGTCTTCCGGCTCCAGGGAGCAGGGGTCCGGGGCTACCCAGTGGCCTGGTTCTATTTCCACGGGCGTCAGGTCCGCTCCCACGGTTTCCGGGTAGGCGGGGTGCTGGATGCGGTGGCCGAAGGCGGAACCAAGCGGCGGGTTGATGGGGGAGGGCACGTCCCCCGGCAGCGGCTGGTGCGTGTTGGCTTTGGCGGGGTCCGGTTCCGGAATGGCGTCCAGCAGGGCCTTGGTGTAGGCGTGTTTGGGCGCCTGGTAGATGGTTTCCGCGTCTGACATTTCCACGATTTTTCCCAGGTACATGACGGCCACGCGGTCGGAGATGTGTTTGACCACCGCCAGGTCATGGGCGATGAAGAGGTAGGAGAGCTTGCGTTCCTCCTGGAGTTCCAGGAGCAGGTTGAGCACCTGGGATTGTACGGAGACGTCCAGCGCGGAGACGGGTTCGTCCAGAATGATGAGGCTGGGGTTCAGCGTGAGGGCGCGGGCGATGCCGATGCGCTGGCGCTGGCCGCCGGAAAATTCAAAGGGGAAGCGGTCGATGGCGCTGTCCGGCAGGCCCACGCGGTCCAGCAGTCCGCGCACCCATTCCCGGCGTTCCGCCGGAGTGCCCATTCGGTGGATGACGAAGGGTTCCGCCACGATCTGCCCGATGGATTGCCGCTGGTTGAGGGATTCCGCAGGGTCCTGGAAGACCATCTGGATGTGGGGCCGCAGGGGCCGCATTTTGCGCTGGGAAATAGTGGCAATGTTCTGGCCGTTGAAGAGGATGGACCCTCCCGTGGGCTTCAGCAGGCGCACGATGCTTTTGCCGATGGTGGATTTTCCGCAGCCGGATTCCCCCACCAGCCCCAGCGTTTCGCCGGGATAGATGTTGAAGGAGACGTCGTCCACCGCCTTCACCCAGCCCGCCTGGCGCAGGAAGATCCCGGAGCGGACGGGAAAGTACATTTTCAGGTTGTTGACTTGCAAGAGTGGTTCCGGCATGGCAAAGGAGGGGTTAAAGGTTGGCGCAGCGGGGGCAGGCTTCCACGAAGTGCCCGGGGGTCACTTCCACCAGGGGCGGGCGTTCCGTCAGTTCCTCCGCAGGCACGCCCTGCCGCTGGCAGAAGCGGCAGCCGGGCACGAAGTCCGCAATGGAGGCCACCTGGCCGGGGATGGTGGGCAGCTTGGTCTTGCGCACGGAGCTTAATTGCGGGATGGAGGCCAGCAGGCCCCTGGTATAGGCATGGAGCGGATTGGAGAAGAGTTCCCGGACCGGGGCTTTTTCCACCACACGTCCGGCATACATGACTACGACGGAGTCACAGCTCTGGGCGATGACGCCCAGATCATGTGTGATGAGGATGGAGGAGGAGCCCATTTCCGCTTGCAGGTCCTTGAGCAGGGAAAGAATCTGCGCCTGCACCGTGACATCCAGCGCCGTGGTGGGTTCGTCCGCAATGATGAGTTCCGGATGGCAGGCCAGGGCAATGGCGATGACGACGCGCTGGCGCATGCCGCCGGAGAGCTGGTGCGGGAATTCGTCCACGCGCTGTTCCGGAGCGGGAATGCGGACGCGCTGCAGGAGCTGGATGGCGGCGTCGCGCGCTTCCCTGGCGTTCAGGCCGCGGTGGAGCATCAGGGATTCCCCGATTTGCCGCCCTATGCTGTGCACGGGGTTCAGGGCCGTCATGGGTTCCTGGAAGATGACGCCGATGTGCCTGCCGCGGATGCCGTGCATGTCCGTTTCCTTGGCCTGGACCAAGTCGCGTCCCTGGAACAGGATTTCCCCGTCCAGGATTTTCCCCATGGGCTGGGGCAGAAGGCGGACGATGGACATGGCCGTGACGCTCTTGCCGCAGCCGGATTCCCCCACGATGCCCACGCAGGAGCCCTTGGGGACGGTGAAGCTGACGCCGTCCACCGCTTTCAGCAGGCCGGATTCCGTCTCGAATCCGGTGACCAGGTTCTTGATTTCCAACAGGGGTTCGCTCACTTGTTATTTTTCCGTGGTAGGGGGTTCTTCCTGAGTGACGCCGTTTTCCGGGATGGCGGGGACGGAAGGCAGTTTGTCCGCGCCGTCCTTGTTGTCCAGGCTGTCGATGGAGTCAAGGAAGCGGTACTGGTCGTACACGGCATCCACTTCCTCGAAGGTTCTGCCTTCCCGCTTGGCTTCCAGCGTTTCTTTCTTCACGTCGTTGTCCACCCAGTACAGGTAGCTTTCCATGGGGTCGAAGACGACCGGATGGCAGAATTGCGTGGTGGCGCTGTTGGGCCATTTGACCCATCGCCAATAGCCCAGGCGGATGAATTCCGTGGTCCAGCAGGGCACCCACAGGGCTTCGTCATGAATTTTCTGCTGCACTTTCCAGGTGGCTTTCTGCAGTTCGTCTTCCGTGGCGGCGTTCGTTTCGTCGTCCAGCAGCTTGTCCATCTCCTTGTCCGCATAGGCGGTGATGTTGTTGGTGTACGTGATGAGGCTGCCGCGTTCGTCGTAGGCGTAGCGAGAATGGAAGCCCTGCTCGTTCATGGGGTGGGGCGGCGTGAATCCCCAGGCCATGAAGGAGGCCTGGGCGCGTTTTTCCATGATCTTGCGGAAGGCTACGGTGGAGTCCAGCGGGTCAAGCTGGATTTCCAGGCCGCACTTGCGGGCGTCCTCCTTCAGCTTGCCCAGTGTGGAGGCCAGGGTGGGGGAGGAGTTGGGGAACGTGATGGCGGCGGTCAGACGGGTGCCGTCCGGCTTGCGGAGAATACCGTCCGGGCACGGAATGGTATATCCCGCGCTGGCGAAGAAGGCCCGCGCCTGTTCCGGAGAGTAGGGGCGCGCCTTGATGTAGGGGTTGGTGAATTTTCCGAAGCCGGAGTCGTAGGAGTTGAGGCGCTGGTAGTCTCCCCGGAACGTGATGTCAATGATGTTCTGGATGTTCAGCGCGTGCTGGAAGCCCAGGCGCACGTTGAGGTCGTTGAACGGCGGCTTGGAGGTGTTCAGGAAGATGCCCGTGGGAGGCCGCGGGTAGATGGTGTAGAAGGTGCTGCGGTTGATGTAGCCGTTATGGACCTCCGGTATTTCCATGCGTTCGTGCCACAGCTCCGGCTTCGTGATGTTCAGCACGTCTAGCTCTCCGATGCGGAAGAGTTCAATGGCCTTGGACGGCTCCCCGATGAAGTTGTACACGATCTGGTCCACGTTATACATGTACTTCGTGAACTTTTTGTCCTTGCCCCACCAGTCCGGTATGCGCTGGAGGATGACCTGCCGCCCGCGGATGATGCCGTCGGGCTTCACCACGTAAGCCCCGGTGGTGGGAGGCACGCGCCACTGGTAGCGTTCCACGTAGCTGGGGCCGAACTCGCAGTAGAAATGCGGCGGGGACGGGATGAACAGGGTGCAGTAGTAGGGCAGCAGGGGTTTGGGGGAGGGAAGAGTGACGGAGAAGCGGCTGTCGTCGTAAATGGTGATGTTGGAGGCGTTCTGGTAGTAGAAGTTGTTGTAAAAAACGTCACGGCTGTGTTCCGAGGTACGGATGTACATGTTCACCAGCAGGTCCACCGCCTTGATCCTGGCTCCGTCCGAGTAGCGGGCGTCCGGGTCCAGTTCGAAATAGACGGTGCGCCTGTCCGGGGATTCCGCCCATTTTCTGGCGATGCCGGGAATGATTTTTCCGGTGACCGGGTGGATGGAGACGAGGCCGATGATGATTTCATCATACAGGGGGCCGCGGAATCCGCTGTTGCTGTTCGGGCCGTTGGGGCGGAACGTGTCCGGGTAGGAGCCGGGGGCCCACTGGCGCAGAACGCCTCCTTTTTTGGCGTTCGGGTCGCCTATTTCCGGATTGTCTAGTCCGTCTTCCCATTTGAGGTCTGCGGGGATGTCCGCCGGAGTCTTGAATTGGATGTAGTCTCCTTCGCTCTGCCTCCGGTGGATGACGGACAGCGCGGCTTCGTCGGAGATGAGTTTGCTCTGCAGTTTTTCACGGATTTTGGGGTCTTCCTCCTTGAAGAATTTTTCCCGGAGTTCCCGGATTTCCTTTTGCTTGGCCGCTTCTTCCCGGGCCAGCCTGTCGTTGATCTGCCTGTTCCACCGTTCCGGGAAGGTGTCGAAACCCGGCGGCAGGGTTCCGAAAGGAACGTTCGGCTGCCAGCCCACCCCCTGGGATTGGGAGGAATCCTTGCAGCCGGCGCCCGCTGTCAGCAGAAGGGACACGGAGACGGAGGCAAGGATCGTGCGGAGAATGGCGGAAAGCTTGAGCATGGAGTCTGTGAAAAAGGGAATATTCTTATTTGTAAGTGGTGAATTTTTTTGGGTCGAAGGCCTCGCGGACGGCCTCCCCGATGAAGGTGACGAGCAGCAGAGTGATGACCAGGGCGGAGAAGGCGGAGGTAACCACCCAGGAGGCGGAAAGGTCCGCAAGGCCGTCATTCAGCAGGCGCCCCCAGCTTGCATAGGTGTCCGGAAGGCCGAAGCCGAGATAGTCCAGGGATGCCAGGGCCAGGATCAGGGCGGAGACGCTGAACGGCACCAGCGTGACCAGGATGGCGACCAGGTTCGGCAGGATGTGGACAAAGAGGATGCGGTTGGTGGACGCCCCCACCACGCGCGCCGCCGCCACGTAGTCCCGCGCCTTTTCCTTCATGGTGGAGGTTCGGAGCTGGTAGGTCATGGACATCCACCCGAACATGATCAGCAGGCTGATGATCAGGAACATGCCTTTCATGTGCAGAGGCACCATGTCCGAGATGATCATGATGATGAAGAGGAAGGGCACCTGGGAGAAGATTTCTATGAGGCGCTGCATGCCGAGGTCGAACATGCCGCCGAAGTATCCCATCATCATCCCGAAGGTGATGCCGATGAAGTACACGATGGGCAGGTAGAAGATGGCGGCTTTCATGTTGACCTGAAGGCCGCCGTACAGGTAGGCCAGGATGTCCGCCCCCTGGGTGTTGGTGCCCAGCAGGTGGCCGCCCTTGAGGGGCGGGGCCGGGTGGTAGAAGATGCGGCTGATTTTGTTTTCATCCGTCTGTTTCAGGAAATCCTCCTTGGTGCCGGGGCCGTTGTAGTGTTCCGCCACAATCTTGTTGTTCTCGTACGTGGCGCTGTACACTTCCGTCCTGTCCTCCAGCCATCCGGTGGCGCGGTCCACCTTTTTTCCCTTGCGGAATTTGTAGCTGATGTGCGGCAGGGCCTCTTCATCCTTGTGCAGGCGGGAGGCAAGGCCGGAGTACGGCTTTCCATCGGCTTCGCAGACCAGGCCCTCTTCATTCACGACCAGCGCTTCCGAGCCCGGATTGGTGGAATCCCCCGTGGGGTCGTAGGGGACGAGGGGCATGACGACCAGGGAGGGTTTTCCGGGCTGGCCCGCCTGTTTTTTCAGTTCCCGGTAATTGGCCTCCGCATCCGCAAAGTCCCCGGTCTGGCCGAAGGTGGAACCCTTGTACACCTTGCGCATGATGGCGGGGAAGTACCAGGATCCGTCCTGAATGACCAGCAGCGCCCTTTTTCCCACCAGGCACTGGTCCATGCAGGCCAGCAGCGTCAGCGCCAGCAGGATGACCAGGGAGACGTAGCCGCGGGAAATGCTTTTGAACCTTTGGAGGCGTCTTTTGGTGATTGGCGTGGGGCGGAACCGGCGCGGTCCTTTCAGCCTGATCCAGAGGCCCGCTCCGGCCATGACCAGCACGCAGGCCCAGCCGAACCACAGGAATTTTCCCTGAGGCGTCAGGAGGCCGCTGTTGTTCTGGTCCGCGCAGACGATGTGAAGCATGCTCATTTCCCGCGAGACAGTGAAGGGCCAGCTCAGCGTGGGGAGGAGCAGCTCGCACAGCTCGCCCGCGGCGGTGAGGACCGCCAGGATGATGAGAAGGTATGCCAGTTTTCTAACCATGTGTGTTATTCAAATTTGATGCGCGGGTCTACGGCGGCCACGATGATGTCGGAAAGCAGGTTGCCCAGCACCATCAGGAAGGAGGTGAGCAGCAGCGTGCCCATGATCAGGGCGTAGTCCTTGTCCATCAGGGCCTGGTAGCTCAGCATGCCGAAGCCCTGGATGTCGAACACCTTTTCCACCAGCATGGAGCCGGCCACAATCAGGCTGATCAGGCTGCCAAGCGTGGAAGCAATGGGAATGAAGGAGTTGCGGAAGGCGTGCTTGATCACGGCCCCCTTGAAGCTCACGCCTTTGGCCATGGCCGTCCGGACGTAGTCGGAAGAAAGGTTGTCCATCAGGTTGTTCTTCATCATCATCGTAGTGATGGCGAAGGAGCTGACCACGTAGCAGATCAGGGGCAGCACGGTGTGGTGCAGCAGGTCGGCCGCCTGTTCCCAGAATCCCATGTCCGCAAAGTCCGCGGAGGTAAGGCCGCACAGCGGGAACCATTCCAGGCGCGCGCCCAGGTACACCACGAGCACGGCGCCCAGCGCAAAGCCGGGAACGGAGTACCCCAGGAAGATCAGCACGGAGGAAATGTTGTCCACCAAGCTCTTGTGCCGTATGGCCTTCACAATGCCCAGGGGAATGCACACGGAGTACGTGATGATAGCGCTCAGGATGCCGAAGTACAGGGAGACGGGAATGCGCTCCTTGATCATGTCCCATACCGGTTCATTGTATTTAAAGGAATTGCCCATGGTGCCCTGGAGCAGGCCGTCAAAGCTTGTCTTGTACATCACGGCCCGCCAGGCATAGCCTTTCGCCTTGTCCTGAATGGCACTCTCATTTCCCGTCTGCCGCATGCGCCTGGCCCAGCGTTCGGCGCGGTCCATCGGGGATTCCACCTCCACCGTCCATCCTTCCGTAGCCGCTTTCCGGGAAGGCGTCCCGGAAAAGAAGGCGTCCTTGACTTCCTTGGAATCCTTGTCCGGCCGCACGACGACGACCTGTTCTCCCGTCTCGTTCAGATTGATTTTGGTGTGGGTGTCGGAAATGCCGGCATATTCGTCCTCCCTGTCTGCCGGCTCCTCACCGGTAATAACCCCGAATTCCTCGCGGGAAATGGAAATCTTCTTGGGCAGCACGCCCAGCCATTGCAGATAGGCCGTAACGATGGGTTCCTGAAGGCTGTATTGTTCTTCCAGCCGCTCCATGTCGGCTTCGCTCAGGTTGTTGTCCCCGCGCTGGGAGCCCGCCTTCTGGCCGGACAGGGCGCTCATGCTCTGCTGCTGCATCATTTGTTCAATGGGACCTCCCGGAACAAAGCGGGTTATGCAAAAGACGAGGAAGGTGACCCCCAGGAGCGTCAGGGGCATGAGAAGGAGTCGTCTGATGATATAGGTCTTCATTCGTCGCGCAGAACTCTACTGGTTTGTGGCATGCGAGGCAAGCCGCAATCCTTGTTTGTGAGCCTTTCCTAACATGTGGCTTTCCACGTTTTCCCCGGTTCCGGCATGGAGAATACAGAAAAACCGCCAAAATGGCGCCGTATTTCCGGTTTCCGGTCCTGGATGTCCGGCCGCTGTGCGCGGAGGGGCTATATTCCTTCCCCCAGTCGGCGCGCCAGCATGTCCGGCAGTCCGGCCGCCAGAATGCGCCGCTGGGCTTCCTCCACGTCGTATTCCACGCGGCGCTGGTAATAAACCATGCCGTCCGTATCCAGAATGCCGTAGGCGGCGCGGGGGTCCCCGTCGCGCGGCTGTCCTACGGAACCTACATTGATCAGGTATTTGTTGGTTTTGAGGAGCTGGATATCTCCGGACTCGTACTCCTGGATGCTCCCTTCGTGCCGGATGAAGGTGCGCGGAACGTGGGTGTGGCCGTTGAAGCAGAGGAACTGGTTGTCCCGCAGCATGTTGATGCTGTGCGTAGCCGTGTCCACATTCGTGACGTATGCCCAGGAATTAGGCTTGTCCTGCGTGGCGTGCACCAGCACGATTTCATTGGGAAGAATGCGCTGGAAGGGAGCGCGGCGCAGCCATTTCTTCTGCTCGTCGGAAAGTTGCTGGCGCGTCCACATCAGGGCGCTGTACGCCACGGGATTCATGCCCGCCGGGTTGTCTTCCCCGATCGCTTCCTCGTCGTGGTTGCCGCGAACGGTGGGAATCTGGCGGGAACGGATGAATTCAAGGCATTCCGACGGATTGGCGTTGTAGCCCACAATATCACCCAGGCAGTAAACGGCATCGCATTGCAACTGTTCTATATCCTTCATCACCGCTTCCAAGGCGGGCAGGTTGGCATGGATGTCACTGATCAGGGCTATTCTACTCATGGTGTTGCGAAAGCCCAGTATAGCGCATTTCCTGTTTTTTGCCAAGCGGGTAAATGGAACCGGCGGAGCAACGGCCAAAGGCCCTGGGCTGAATATCCGCGCGGAGGGGTAAAGGCGGCAAAATGATTCGGCGGAGGTAAAACATTTTTTATTTCCTGAAATCCTTAGTCTTTGCCATCCGGCGCCGGATCATCCGGATTGGCCTCAGGCAGGGATTCCAGCGCCTCCCTCAGGCCGTCCACGGGGTATCTGAGGGAATTGGCCAGGTGGGCGGTCATCATGTCGCGCGCGATTTCGTCTGTAGGATAAAGTTCGCGGAAGGGAATCCTGTCCTTTTCCGGAACATGCAGACGGTTTTCCAGCACGAAAATGTTGGTGACCAGGCTGGGAACGCGGTTGCGGGGGTCTTTGAACAATTCTTTTCCCAGTTCCAGAGCCTCCCTGGATTTGGAGGGAACGCGGACCAGGGCGTAAAACTCCTTGCGCGCCGTGAGGGCTGGAGCGCCCAGTTCACGGGCTTTCCGGTAGGCTTCCGCGGCCTTTTCAAAATCCGGCTGGCGGTACGTATCGCTGTACATGTTGCCCAGCAGGGAATACAGATACCAGCTGCCGGGATTGGCCTTGATGCCCTTTTGCAGGAAATCGCGCCCCTTCTGGATGTACTTGCGGAATCCTTCCCGGCGTTCCAGCGGGGAAAGGCGCTTGTTGTCCAGATAGCTGGAGGAAGCGTTGTTCCCCAGGTGCCAGGAACCGTTGTCCCAGTAAAAATCGGAATGGGGAGCAAGGGCGGTGATCTGGTTGTACCGGCGCTCCAGATTGGCCCAGTCGGAAATCAGGAAGCAGTCGAAGGCTTCCATGCTCAGCACCGCCGCCACCAGGGAACGCAGGCCGCCCAGGGACACCATGGCAAGCTGCTGTTCCAGATAATCGGAGGATGAAAGGTTCACCGGCTCTTCCAGCAGTCCGGCGTTCTTCTCCTGCTCCAGAATACGTTCCTGCAGGGGCAGCCGGATCATGCCGAAGCCCAGCAGGGCAATGATGAAAATGACGGTGTTTTTCAGCATGATTCGCGGGGGTGCGGCAGGTTAATCCATTTTCAGGCGCTTGCGGATATCCCTGTCCAGTTGTTCCCATTCGGGTACGGAGGCTCCGGCCTGATGGGCCTTGGCGAGGGGATCGCCCCAGATGGCCGTGTATTCGATGGGGCGCCCTTCGTTGTAGTCCACGGCGCTGGACGGGATGAAGGCTCCCATGCTTTCCGTGCGGGAGAGGTGGAATTCCACCAGGTCATCCGGCAGGGTATGGCCGCGGGCTTTGGCGGCCCGGACCACTTCTTCCATGATGCGGCGGACACGGGCGACGTTTTCCGGGTTTTTGTAGAGTTCCGCGATGCTGATGCCTCCCAGCGCCAGGCAGAGCCCGTTGAACGGTATGTTCCAGACGAGCTTGTACCACTGGATTTGTTCCGCGTTGTCAAAGGCGCGTGTCTTGATGCCCGCCCCGGCAAAGAGGGCAGAAAGTTCCTGCGCCTTTGCGGAGCCCTCCGGCGACGGGACGAACGGTGCGAATTGAATGTTGCCGCCTTCCAAATGGTTGATGTGGCCCGGTTCCTCCCGCATGGCGCAGATAAAGCACAGGCCCACGTAAATGCGGTCCGCCGGGATGATTCGGGCGATTTCCTCCGCGTTTCCCATGCCGTTCTGGAGGGTGGCGACCACCGTGTCTGGTCCCATCAAGGGAGGGAGGGCCTTGGCAAATCCCGCATTGGCCGTGCTTTTCCAGGCGACGACGACCAGATCCACCGGACCGACTTCCGCCGCTTCCCGATATACCTTGATGCGGGGCAGGGAAATGTTCCCGTGCAGGCTTTTCACTTCCAGACCGTGTTCTTTCAGGTAATCGTATTCCGAGCGTACGATGAACGATACGTCCTGGCCGGATTCCTGAAGTCTGGCTCCGTAATAGCAGCCGAGCGCCCCGGCTCCCAGAATGGCTATTTTCATGGCGGTAAAGGAGGGTGTTTCTTCTTGGACCGTTTACAGCCCCTGGACGTTGCCTTTGTTGTCCAGATAGATGTGCATGGCGTTCGGGGAGACGGGCAGGGCTGGCATGCGCATGATTTCTCCGCAGAGGGCTACCAGGAATCCGGCCCCGTTGGCGATTTCAAAGTCGCGCACGGTGACGGTGAATCCGGTAGGACGGCCGCGCAGCCTGCCGTTGTCGGAAAGGGAATTCTGGGTTTTTGCCATGCAGATGGGGAGGTCCGTGAGGCGGCTGGCTTCAAACTGGGCCAGCTTCTTTTTGGCCGCAGGCGTCAGTTCCACGCCGTCCGCTCCGTAAATGCTGCGGGCGATGATATTGAGCTTTTCCTCCACCGGCAGGGCGGATTCATACAGGGGCTTGAAGGGCGGGGAGGGACGGTCTGCCGCTTCCACTACGATTTGAGCCAGTTCCTTCCCGCCTTCCCCTCCGCGGGAGAAGATGTCCGCAATGGCGCAGGGGATGCCGCGTTCCGCGCAGTGCTCTATGATGGCATCCAGTTCCTCCTGGGAGTCGTCAAAGAATTTGTTGACGGCCACGACCACGGGGCGCTTGTAGTGGGCGGCGGCGTCCAGATGGGCGTCCAGGTTGGCCAGACCCTTTTTCAGGGCGGCTACGTCCGTGTTTTTCAGATCTGCCAGGGCGGTTCCCCCGTGCATTTTCAGGGCGCGGGCCGTGGCGACGATGACGATGGCCGCGGGATTCAGGCCGGACTGGCGGCACTTGATGTCCAGGAATTTTTCCGCACCCAGGTCAAAAGCGAATCCGGCTTCCGTTACGGCATAGTCACCGAAGTGGAGGGCCATTTTCGTAGCCAGCACGGAGTTGCAGCCGTGGGCGATGTTGGCGAATGGACCGCCGTGCAGGAAACAGGGCACGCCTTCCACGCTCTGGACCAGGTTTGGCATCAGGGCGTCTTTCAGCAGGGCCATGACGGAGCCGGTAATGCCCAGTTCCTTGGCGAAAACGGGTTTGTCGTCCGCCGTGAAGCCGATGACGATGCGGTTGATGCGGTCCTCCATGTCCTTGTAGGACGTAGCCAGGCACAGGCATGCCATGATTTCAGAGGCCGGGGTGATGTCGAACCCTGTTTCCCGCGGGAATCCCTGCCTGTTGAGGCCCACGATGATGGAGCGCAGGGCGCGGTCGTTCATGTCCATCACGCGCTTCCACGTGACTTTGCGTTCGTCAATGTTCAGCGTGTGGAAGAACATGGCGTTGTCAATGATGGCGCTGATGAGGTTGTGCGCGGAGGTGATGGCGTGGAAGTCCCCCGTAAAGTGCATATTGATTTCCTCCATCGGCGTCAGGGAGCTTTGTCCGCCGCCGGTGGCGCCGCCCTTGCGACCGAAGACGGGACCCATGGAAGGCTGGCGGAGCGCCAGGCAGGCTTTCTTGCCGATGGCCTGAAGTCCCTGTGCCAGACCGATGGACACGGTGGTTTTTCCTTCTCCGGAGGGGGTGGGGGTGATGGCGGATACCAGGATGAGCTTGCCGGGAGTGGCGGTCTTGTCGAGCACATTCAAGGGAATCTTGGCCTTGTTGCGGCCGAAGGGAATGACGTCGTTTTCATCGACGCCCAGCTTGCTGACACAATGGGAGAATGCGGGAATGACCATGTGCGTATGATGACGGAAGTACGGGGCTTTTGCAAGAAGTTCGTGGACTGTGGAGGGAGGAATCCGGGCCGTTTTTTACAGCCGGCGGGGAGGGACGGCGGAGGCCGGGCAACGGACGGAGAGGACGATGGCAATCAACCGGAGGGATTGTTTCCTCCTGCGGGATGAAAGGACCGGAGCACGGGAACAGAAAACGGAAGAGGGTACCTGATAACGGCGGCATTGTTTTTGAAAAATGGAGGCAGGCGAAGGGAAAGATTCTTGCCGGTTCCTACAGGAAAAAGAGGGAAGGAGGACGAGCGGGAGAAAGGCGGAAAAACTCCGGACCTTTTCCGGCGAAAGGCAGGTTCATCATGATTTTTCCGCGGAAAACCGGGAAGAAAACGGTTGCCGACTGGGTTGCTGCAAGGGAGCATAGGTTGCATGCAAACTTTGTGTCTTTGCTTTAAGGCTGTTGAAACGGTCTGTTCGTTTTTGGGGAGAGGAAAATCCCTTTTCCATTTTATGATAGAATAAGCCGGGGAAATGGGTATAGTTTCCGAACGCCTGCGACGATGACGGGCGGCGCTTATCCCTCCACCACCATGAGTACCAACCAACCATTGAATGCCGGAGGCGGTCACATCGCCTGGGTAGATTTTCTGCGCATCCTGGCGTGCTTCCTCGTCGTGCTGGCCCATTGCTGCGATCCCTTCGTTGGGAGCTTTGACGGCAGTTTCGACTTTAAGTCGGGCGTCTTCATCGGCAGCCTCGTACGGCCCTGTGTTCCTTTGTTTGCGATGATTTCCGGCGTCCTGCTTTTTCCCGTGACGATGGAAATGGGCGCTTTCTATTCACGCCGGCTCAAGAGGATTCTGATTCCGCTGGTCGTGTGGTCCCTGGCGCTTCCCCTGTTTTACTTCCTCTACTTTGCCGCGGGCGTGCAGACGGCCAACCCCAACATCGTGATGGACACTTATACCTGGAGCGCCACGGTCGACAAGCTGTACACCTTTATTTTCAATTTCAATTATGACACCACTCCTCTCTGGTACGTGTACATGCTCGTGGGTTTGTACCTGTTCATGCCCATCATGAGCGCATGGCTGACCCAGGCCAAAAGGAAGGACGTGAAGATTTTCCTGGGAATCTGGATATTCAGCGTGGTCCTGCCGTACGTCCAGATGCTGGCTCCGGCGCTGGGGTATGAGGGCAATTACGGCAATATGGGGATTCTGGGCATCTGCGACTGGAACCCGTACGGCATGTTCTACAACTTCGCGGGCTTCATGGGGTACATGGTGCTTGCCCATTATTTGATGAAGTATCCCCTGGACTGGAACTGGAAAAAGACTCTCTCCATCACGCTCCCCCTGTTCCTGGCCGGCTTTGCCATTACCTTCTTCGGCTTCCTGGAAACGCAGAAGCATTTTCCCGGCCAGTATTCCAAGCTGGAGATTCTGTGGTACTTTTCCGGTATCAACGTGTTTATGATGACCTTTGCCATCTTCGCCATAGTGAGTAAACTCCGGATTAAAACCAGCCCGGCATTGTCCCGGATAGCCGCCCTGACCTTCGGCGTGTACCTGTGCCACTTCTTCTTTGTGCAGTGCGCCTATGATGCTATTGACTTCATCGGGTGGACGGGTCTTCCCGCCTGCGTGAAAATTCCGTTGATGGCCTGCCTGGCGTCCGCAGTTTCGCTCTTCCTTGTCTGGCTGCTGAACCTCAACAGGTGGACGCGCAAGAGCATCATGTAAAAGATCCGGATATTTGTTTGCACGGACGCTGCGGAACGAGTGAAACTGTTCCGCAGCGTTTTTTGTTCGGGAAGGCTTTTTTCCGTGGGGGACAGCAAAGGCTGCGGTGTGGTTTGAGGAAAGTTGCTGGACGAATCGTCGTGGTCATTTTATTATAAATACGCACCACGTGCAGGCACCGGTTGTCCGGATGAGGCATCTCTTTTGAAGAGAAGAGCCGGCATCCGTGGTTCCCGGCGCCAACCCCAAGCACACAGGAAATTCCCGGGAAGTCGGCGATTTTCATAACCTGTTGGGGATATTAGATTGACAGTAATGATCATTTTTTAAGGCGTGGGTGCTTGCAGATTGATATGGCAGGTTGGCGCAAATCATTATTTGTGCAATTAATGATCAATTTGTAAGCACCCCTGCCGTCGCACCCTCACGGGTGCGTGGATTGAAACCTCGTACAGCCGGGCTATAGGATTATGATCCAGGTCGCACCCTCACGGGTGCGTGGATTGAAACTCCTCAGATTCATCTTCCGTATCAGCGGATTCCAAGTCGCACCCTCACGGGTGCGTGGATTGAAACCTTTCCCGTTCAAGAGTGATCTTTTCTATGGTACTGTCGCACCCTCACGGGTGCGTGGATTGAAACCCTGCCGCAGGATTGCATTAACCTCAAAGACTCTGTCGCACCCTCACGGGTGCGTGGATTGAAACCGCCACCTTCTTCTTGAGGTCCTCCTCTATCTTCTGTCGCACCCTCACGGGTGCGTGGATTGAAACCTGCGCCCGGGTTTGCAGGGGTATCTGCCATCCAGTCGCACCCTCACGGGTGCGTGGATTGAAACCCCCGGCTCCTGTTCTTCCAGGTCGGTCACATCAGTCGCACCCTCACGGGTGCGTGGATTGAAACCAGTCAAAGGGGATACCAAGCATGTGGGTAATCGTCGCACCCTCACGGGTGCGTGGATTGAAACTCTACCTACAATCACCTTGAAATTGTGTGTAAAGTCGCACCCTCACGGGTGCGTGGATTGAAACTTGTCAAATGTTGCGAATACACGGCCTCTTTTCAGTCGCACCCTCACGGGTGCGTGGATTGAAACCGGGCCGCCCGCAATGGTTTGAGTATTGGGACCGTCGCACCCTCACGGGTGCGTGGATTGAAACCTACTATGACTACAGCGGCGCGCGCCCCAAACTGTCGCACCCTCACGGGTGCGTGGATTGAAACCGTACGTTTTCAATAGCGTCGTGAACTCCGTGGAAGTCGCACCCTCACGGGTGCGTGGATTGAAACGGTGCATTTCCCGCCAGAGGCCGGATCTGGCGCCGTCGCACCCTCACGGGTGCGTGGATTGAAACGCTCCTGATAAATTCGGAGACCGGGTCCGTCAGGGTCGCACCCTCACGGGTGCGTGGATTGAAACTAAATACAGTTCTACCGGTTCCCCGGTAGAAGATGTCGCACCCTCACGGGTGCGTGGATTGAAACTTGCCGCTTGCGGAGACACGGCGGCGGGCATTGCCGTCGCACCCTCACGGGTGCGTGGATTGAAACACCGCGCGCTTTCTGTGCCCGTTATGCGCCAGGGGTCGCACCCTCACGGGTGCGTGGATTGAAACAGGTCCAGGGAGATTTCCGGGGGCGACGTTGTGGTCGCACCCTCACGGGTGCGTGGATTGAAACGAGGAACGCCGCGATGGAGAAAGGCTGGTTGGCGTCGCACCCTCACGGGTGCGTGGATTGAAACCCGGCTCATTGAAAGCGTCTCCATGCAGGGATGGAAGGTCGCACCCTCACGGGTGCGTGGATTGAAACTACGACTGCTTTCACAAAAATTCATCGCTCTACTAGTCGCACCCTCACGGGTGCGTGGATTGAAACAAAAGCGTTGTCAGTGTCGATGGAATGGCTAATGTGTCGCACCCTCACGGGTGCGTGGATTGAAACCCAGCTTATCAAGGGGGCGCGGAAGGTGATGAACAGTCGCACCCTCACGGGTGCGTGGATTGAAACCCGTTCACGGTGACGGTTTTTTTCTTGGGGAAAATCAGTCGCACCCTCACGGGTGCGTGGATTGAAACACTACATGCAGGTTTATTTTGTCCTGAATGGCAGTCGCACCCTCACGGGTGCGTGGATTGAAACTCTGTACTTTCGTTACTCATAATCTTTGCATGGGTCGCACCCTCACGGGTGCGTGGATTGAAACGGGCCTCAATCAATTCCCGTATCTGAGCATGCGTGTCGCACCCTCACGGGTGCGTGGATTGAAACATCCGTCCCTTGACGATGATGACGGGCCGGAAGAGTCGCACCCTCACGGGTGCGTGGATTGAAACTCCCTCGCCGCCGCCGGGCGCCGCCGGCGCGCCGGTCGCACCCTCACGGGTGCGTGGATTGAAACTGTCCGGGAAATGGTGAAAAACACCCCGCGCGAAGTCGCACCCTCACGGGTGCGTGGATTGAAACAGGAGAGCATTGTTGATAAGTTGCTGCAACTGCTCGTCGCACCCTCACGGGTGCGTGGATTGAAACAACCAGGCGGTGGAAAAAGAATTGATCATCTCCAGTCGCACCCTCACGGGTGCGTGGATTGAAACATCTTAATGAGTTCCATCTTTTTATTGCTTTCTAAGTCGCACCCTCACGGGTGCGTGGATTGAAACCCGCCTGGTCCACGATTACTACGGACGAAGCTGGTCGCACCCTCACGGGTGCGTGGATTGAAACCCCGCCAGAGACCGGAGCGCTCCCCATCAATGCCGTCGCACCCTCACGGGTGCGTGGATTGAAACTATTCCGGGCAGTGCCTTACGTCGGAAAGCCTGGTCGCACCCTCACGGGTGCGTGGATTGAAACCTTCGGCGATCATTCTTCCGACTCCGATGCAGCGTCGCACCCTCACGGGTGCGTGGATTGAAACCCGGTGGGGGCCTTGCCGGGCCTGGAAGAGGCCGTCGCACCCTCACGGGTGCGTGGATTGAAACGTGCGTACTCTCCACGACGATCCTCCCGCTTGTCGTCGCACCCTCACGGGTGCGTGGATTGAAACGCGTTTTACGAGGCCCCACAGATACAGTCTCCTGTCGCACCCTCACGGGTGCGTGGATTGAAACGACGGCTGGACCATGGGAAGAAATGGAAAACTCGTCGCACCCTCACGGGTGCGTGGATTGAAACCGCTATACCGGAAATTGAAGCAGACCTTAAGGAGTCGCATCCTCACGGGTGCGTGGATTGAAACGTGGCTCAAATACTCCTTCAGCGCGGTCTTTTCCGGTCGCACCCTCACGGGTGCGTGGATTGAAACCACCGCGTCCACATGGGCCCAGCGGGTAGCCTGTCGTCGCACCCTCACGGGTGCGTGGTCATACGGATTGTTCATATTCCAGCATAGTGCTCCTTCATGTACACAGTAGAATGAATAAGCAACAGTTATGCTTCAACATTTCACGATGCTAGAAAGCCGCCAGATTTTTTCTGGCGGCTTTTTTGTGTCGGTTAAGACAGGTGGGACAGGCCCGGATGATCCAAGGCCGGTCAGGCTTCCATGTTATCCCTTATGGATCATGATTTCCCGTCAGCCATTCCACAGGTATTCCTGATATTTTATCAGGTTTCCTGCGTCCGGCAGCTGTTTGTATGAGATAGTTTGCCCTATGAAGACAAGGGGTTATCCCGTTATTGCTTCCATCTTTTGAGGTGCGGGAAGAATTGCTTCATGCCGGCCCGGGCTTCTTCCACGGTATATTTCTTTTCCGAGTCCTTGTTGAATTCATCAAGGTATTCCAGGTTATGCTCGATCATTTCATCCATGGTGCAGTCCCGGGTGAAACGGCCCTCTGCATAGCAGTAGTGGCAGTAGTCCTCGTTGCTGCTTCCGTCCGCTTCTTTTCCGAAAGTGGAGTCGTTTACGGGCATGCCGCAGCTCTGGCAGAATTGTTGTTCCATTTCCATATTTGTTGATGGGTTGTTTGTTGGTTGTTCTCTGCCCGAATGTCCGTGATATTCCGGAGAAGAGGATTGTTCCTATTGTGCCGGAAAAGGGCTATAGCGGCTGGGCGTCCGTCTTGGGTATCCAGACGGGGGTGTTCTGGAAGGTGCTGGCGTAGTACCAGGAGCCGCGTTCCGCTCGCAGGATGAGCGGCGTGGATTCCGGGAGGGTCATGAGGGCGGGGCTGCCCATGTCCGCGGCATGGCGGGCAGGCGTTTTTTTCGTGACCACGAGCAGGCAGTCCGGCGGGATGGATTCCGGCGTTTCCGGGTACATGATGTAGTTCATGACGGCGGCTACGGTAACCAGGCCGCTGAGGGTGGCCAGGATGGTCAGCAGGACGCCGTGTCCTGTCTCCTTGTCGCCATACTCATACTTGTTGTAGAACAGGTCGGCATAATCGGACAGCTTGTAGCCTTCCAGGTCATTGACCACATCCACCCGCAGTTCGATGCCGTACTTGTCATCAAAATCCTTCAGCATATAGTCGTTGGCTGTCTGCGCCTGCTCAGCATCCAACTTTCCCGTTGCATCATACAGCAGTCCGTAGTCCTGAAAGGCAAGGGCGGGAACCAACAGACTCAGTGCGATGCATAGCGCCAGCAAAGGGGCAAATACTCTCTTTTTCATGGTTCACACCTCCTCACAGAATCCCCATCAGCTTCATGACAACAGCAGAGATCGCCGACAGGGACACGGCGATGCCGCCGAACCAAGCCCAGAATTTCCCTTTGGAGACGGGCA
>OLSK01000263.1_pt1 | contig 49665 bp, 46 predicted proteins | sample 1672781 | NCBI WGS metagenome assembly OLSK01 (sample SAMEA3136723, study PRJEB25190) | human gut metagenome | biome: human gut; feature: human-associated habitat; material: faeces | place: Austria | collected 2013 | reverse complement strand
GGTGAGCGCCATGTGCGCATAGAAATCTCTGATTTCGTTATGCGCACTTTTGTCCAAAAGCTTTTCAGATTCAAAAAAATATTGTAATATATAAGATGTATGTAGTATTTTGGAGCGAAACAGAGCCTGCGGGCTTCTGTTTCGCTCGTCTGAAATAAGGAGTCATATGAATAGATTACCTGATAGACCGGAATCCGGGAATACGGTCACCCCAAAGACGACAGAAGAAACAAAAAAGAAAAAAGGATTCAAAGAGAATCTGGGCATGTATATGGCACTGATGGTGATTGTAGCGGTGATTTACGTCATTACCCAAAAGGTGCAGGTGCCCTATGACCATATGACGATTACGGACTATACGCCGCAGGAAAGCGGCAAGGACTTCTTTGTCGTAGGTGAACTACAGGAAGGTCAAAAATTCGCAGGCGCCAATGTGGATCTCAATGAAGAAACCGGTATCGCAGAGATCACCGTTTATCAGTATAATCTGCCGTCGGTTTTTGGTTCACAGGAATTTGTGGTCATGATCGGCGCACCGGAGGAGGACGTTAAAGAGATCTGGCTGCGCTACACCGACAGCGAAACACAGGAAACAGAGCGCACACAGCTCGACTTTAAACATACGAAAGAAGCAGAGTCATAAAAGGAACAGTCCTCGGAGTCAAAGCGCAAAAGAGGATTTTTTCTTTATTCAAACTGAAATTAAACTGATATATCACTTGACTTTTTGTTATATTGCCTTTATAATACATATTAAAGAAGGAGACAAACATGGGAAAGAGCGAAAAGAAAAGCGATATTGTATATAAAGAAATAAAGCGAATGATTATTGAGGGTGAATTAAAGCCTATGACAGATATTTCGGAAGATGAATTCAGCAGACACTTTCAGACAAGTCGGACACCTGTTCATGAAGCGATTATGAAGCTTGAGGAAGAAGGCTTTGTATACGTTTATCCGCGCAAGGGAACATTCGTCTCGGCGATTTCGCTGGCGGAAATGCAGCACGTATATGAGATTCGTATGTTGACAGAACCAACGCTTATACGGCATGCCTGTAAAGTGATCTCCGACGAAAAGCTGGACGAGCTTAAGGCGCAGCTTACGATTTCTACAGAACATATGAGTGAAGCAGAGTATATAAAATACTTTACGGATCTCGATAATAAATTACACACGATGATTTTAGAATGTTCGGATAATGAGTTTATCAAAGTTGCGATGTACCGCGCATATGACCATCAACACAGAGCCAGAATCCGCATTGCATCAAAGCCAAGAGAGTTCGCGCGGGCAATCGAAGATCATATCGAAATTGTCGATGCAATCAAAGAGAGAAATGAAGAAAAGGCAATTGAAGCAATTCAAAAACATTTGATTCAAGGAAAAATTGACTTTAGCCGAATGGATTATATGGTTTAGCATCCCCCTTTTTCCTTTTCAAAAAGGGGGATTTTTAGACAGATACTAATATATCAGTTATGCATAAACAAAAACATCAATAAGGAGGAGGAAAATGAAAATCACAAAACTGGAAGTTTTTAAAGTGCCGCCGCGCTGGCTGTTCTTAAAAATTTCAACAGATGAAGGCATTGACGGTTGGGGAGAACCGATTTTAGAAGGACGGGCTGAAACCGTTCGAACAGCAGTGCTTGAGTTGGAAGAGCTCCTCATTGGTAAAGACCCAGGAAACATTGAAGATATTTGGCAGATGCTGTATCGAGGAGGATTTTACAGAGGCGGCGGCGTTCTGATGAGCGCGATCTCGGGAATCGATCAAGCACTGTGGGACATTAAAGGAAAGAGATTCAATGTACCTGTTTACGAACTTCTTGGCGGCAAATGCCGTGATAAAGTCAAAGTCTACGGATGGGTAGGAGGAGATCGACCTAAAGATGTGGTAAAAGGTGTGCTGGAAAGAAAACAAGCGGGCTATCAAGCGGTAAAAATGAATGGGACAACGGAAACCGGATATATTGATTCCTACCGTAAGATTGATGAGGTTGTAGAGCGGATGGCTTCTGTTCGCGAAGCGGTTGGTAAGGATTTTGATATTGGCATTGACTTTCATGGCAGAGTTCATAGAGCAATGGCTCGAATTCTTGCAAAAGAATTGGAAGCATATCGTCCAATGTTTATTGAGGAGCCGCTGCTCCCTGAAAATCTCAGCGAATTACGAACCCTTATAAACCATACAACGATTCCGATCGCAACAGGAGAACGTTTATATTCGAGATGGGATTATAAACCGCTTTTTGAAAATGGGTTCGTAGATATTATTCAACCGGATCTATCCCATGCAGGTGGCATTACGGAGGTAAAAAAACTGGCGGCTGTTGCAGAGGCTTATGATGTTGCAGTCGCGCCGCATTGCCCATTGGGGCCGATAGCGCTGGCCTCCTGTTTCACGATTGATGCGTGCTGTCATAATGCTGTCATTCAGGAGCAAAGCTTAGGAATGCAGTTTACAGAGGGAATGAGTTTGACCGGATATCTTAAAAATCCTGAAATTTTTGAGTACGAAAATGGCTATATGAACATCCCTGCTACACCAGGACTTGGCATTTTGATTGATGAAGAAAAAGTAAGAGAAATGGATGCAATTGGTTATCATTGGAAAAATGCGCAGTGGAGAAATGAAGATGGATCTGTAGCAGAGTGGTAGGAGAGTAAGCATGAATATTTGGATAAAAGAAAGCGATGAGAACGGGATTTCAGAAGAAACGATCATATCCAGCCTAAAAAAGTCGTTAGAGAATAGAACGATACAAAATGTGCTGTTGGTGCCGCCGGATTATACAAGAATGAATTCCAAAGCGGGATTTATCACAAACCAATATTATCACATTTTGAAAGAGCGTGGATGCCATGTGGAAATTATGCCAGCTTTAGGTAGCCATATGCCAATGACAGAAGCTGAATACAGGGAAATGTTTGGAACTGATATTCCACTAGAAACATTTGTGGTTCACAATTATAAAAAAGACTGCAAACTTTTAGGTTGTATCGAGAGCAGTTTCGTGGAGAAAGTAACCGCTGGTCAATTCTCAATAGAAATTCCAATTGAGCTTAACCGAATTTTTTTCGAAAAGCAATATGATTTGATCATTTCGATTGGTCAGGTTGTTCCGCATGAAGAACTCGGATTTTCAAATTATTCTAAAAACTTTTTTATTGGCTGTGGAGGATACCATACAATCAGTGAAACACATCTCATGGGTGCTATTTACGGCATGGAACGCATTATGGCAACAGAGAAGAATCCATTGCGGCATATTTTGGATTTGGCCTATGAAAGATACTTGACAGAATTTCCAATTCTATTTGTTATGACAGTGACTACTGCAATCAATGAAAATGTTCACGTGCACGGAATCTTCATCGGGGAAAAGCGTGATAGCTTTGAAGCCGCAGTTGAAATGTCGAAAAAGGTAAATGTCTATACTTTGGAAAAACCAATACACAAAGCTATCGCATATATGGAGCCAAAGGAATTCAAGACTTCATGGCTCGCCAATAAAGCCTTATACCGACTGCGCATGGCAATGGAAGAAGGTGGTGAACTGATTGTCCTAGCACCGGGGATGTATCAATTCGGAGAAACCAAAGAAAATGATGCATTGATTCGAAAATATGGGTACTGCGGAAAAGAAGCACTCATAAAACTGTATCAGGAGAATCAAGATCTGCAAGAGAATATTCCTGTAGCTTTTCACCTAATACATGGATCGGTAGAAAATCGATTTACTTATACTCTAGCAGTAAAAGAGCTAAGCAAGGTGGATATTGAGACAGTTGGGTATCATTACGCGAACTATGATGATGTTATAAAAAAATATCATATCAATGTAGACACGATGAAAACCGGATGGATAATTACGCAGGAGGGAGAGGAGGTTTATTTCGTTGAAAAGCCTGCGTTGGGCTTATGGGTTTATGGTAATCATGCACAAATTTAAAATGATAAGGAGTAGAAAGATGATAAGAAAAAAAGGAATCGCAGTTATATTAATTCTTGTGATGGTAGTGGCTTTTTCCGGATGCGGAAACAATACAAATACGGCAGATGATGAAGTCATTGTTATTAAAGTCGCTGAATGGCTTGCGGATACACATCCAATGACGACATCTTTGAAATATCTGGAAAAGATTGTTGAAGAAAGAACCGACGGGAAAATCGATATTCAGGTATATCCGAACGCACAGCTGGGTTCAGAAGAAACCTACATTGATGCAGTGATTCAAGGCACGATCGAAATGGGTGTACCGGGAACAATGCTTTCGAAATATTCCCCGGGTATTGCAGTTTGCGAATGGCCATTCTTGTTCTCGACATGGGATCAGGTTCGGTACGTTTATCACGAAAGCAGCATCGGTACAGATATAACAGCAAATCTGCCGGAAGAAGTAGGTGTTAGAAACTTGGGCTTTACTGTCAATGGTTTCTCTGAGTTTTCCTGCAAAAGTGAACTGAAGACAATCGATGATTTTAAAGGACTGAAGTACAGGGCGGCAAATCTGGATTATCATATCAGCATGATTGAAAATCTTGGTGCAAATCCGGTTCCGCTGCCATTCTCCGAGGTGTATACGTCTTTGGAGTCAGGCGTAATCGTAGGGCAGTATAATCCTTATGCCACGATCTACGCATCAAACCTTTATGAAGTGCAGGATTATGCTTTAGAATCACATCATATGTTCCATCCGTGCCAGTGGATCATTAATGAGGAGTTCTATCAATCCATTCCGGAAGATTTAAGAAAAATCTTTGACGAATGTGTGCAGGAAGCACTGGACTATAACTGGGAAATCTCAGAACAATACGATGAAGAAGCAAAACAACAGTGCATCGACGCAGGCATGACAATCAATGTTTTAGCAGATGATGCAAGAGCTGAAATCATTGAGGCAATGCAGCCGACTTATGAACTTTTTGAAAAGAACTATCCGGGAAGCCAAGCTTGGGTAGATAAAATTTATGCAGAACTTGAAAGTAAAGGTCTAATGTAAACGAAAATATCTGGTAATACCTTATACCATACAAGGAAGGAGGATGTTCACAAGGGCATCCTCCGAACTTACAAGAATGGAGGTCTGAATTCGTGAGAGAAAAAATTGATGGAGCATTTATGAGATTCTTTAGTGTACTGTCTGTGATAGCATTCAGCGCAATGGTCGTTCTGATTTTCATGAATGCTGTGCTCAGATATGTTTTTAACTCAGGCATTACACAAGCAGAGGAACTATGCAGATACTTCTTTGTATGGACTTGCTTTATGGGCAGTGTTGTAGCATACAAGGAAAATAGTCATGTATGCATTGATTTTCTTGAAAAACATTTAAAAGGAATATCCAGAAAAATATTATTGCTATTGCAGGATATCGTGATATTATTGATTTTAGCAGTTATCTTATATGGTGGTATAAAATATACCATAGGTGTCAGCAGTGCGTTGTCCCCGGCTTGCAAATTGCCAATGCCTGTATTGACTAGCGCTCTAGTGATTGCAGCAGTCGCATTGATATTCCTGACGTTTGATAGGATAGGTCAACACATGAAAAGCTTTTTTAAAAAGGAGGAACTGTAGAATATGCAATTATTAATTTTTATCGCAATCTTGGCAATTATGCTTCCTCTTGGCATACCGATTGCTTTTGTATTGATGGCTGCTGCCGCAATCCTTTTGAACTCAATCGGAGCTTTTAATGCATTCTCCATTGCGCAGAACATGGTAACCGGAACTGATAACTATGCACTGATGGCAATTCCGTTTTTTATGCTGGCGGGAGAATTGATGAGCAATGGTGGGCTGGCAAGACGACTGGTGAATTTTGCAGATTTGATTGTCGGACGTTTTCATGGTGGATTGGGCTATGTTGTGATTATAGCAAGTGTTATTTTTGCCGGACTTTCAGGAAGCGCTGTTGCTGACGCAGCAGCACTGGGAGGCATTTTGATTCCGATGATGACCAAAGCAGGGTACAATACGGATCGTTCCTGTGGTCTAATCGCGACATCATCCATTATTGCGCCAATTATTCCGCCAAGTGTTCCGATGATTTTACTGGCATCTTCGGTTGGAATATCAACCACCAAACTTTTTATGGCAGGCATTGGACCAGGAGTCCTGATGGGGATTGTACTGATGTTTGTATGGTTCTTTACTGTGAAAAAAGACGGATACAACGATAAAACCTATTACACAAAACAGGAAGCAATTACAATTTTAAAAGATTCCGTACCTGCTTTGGTACTGCCTTTTATCATTGTATTTGGAATTCGTTTCGGGATTTTTACTCCGACGGAAGCAGGATCGTTTGCCGCAATTTACGCACTTTTGATTTGCTTACTCTATTACAAAGAGCTGAAGCTCTCAGACTTACCGAGAATCATTATCAGCAGTGCGAAAACTACTGCAGTTGTTATGTTCATTGTTGCCGGAGCCTCGGCTGTTGGTTATGTTATTACCATCGCAGGACTTCCAACACAGTTAGCAGGTGTTTTAGAAAACTTTATACACAGTAAGATTTTATTATTGCTGGTGATCAATGCGTTTTTCTTCCTAATGGGGATGATTATGGATACGACACCTAACATTCTGATCTTTGCGCCGGTCGTATATCCGGTTATACAAATGGCAGGTATTGACCCAATCTATTTTGGTGTTATTATGGTATTAAATCTTTGCATTGGTCTGGTAACTCCACCAGTGGGAACCGTACTTTTTGTCAGCAGCGGCATTAGCGGAAGACCACTTTCCGGTGTGATAAAAGGAGCTTTGCCGTTTTTGGCGGCAGAGATAGGATTGCTTATTGCATTCATTTTCGTGCCGCAGCTGATTACAGTTCCCTTTGGATGGATTATGGGATAAACAAAAGAAAGGAAGACAGTTTTGAATGAATTTGTTTAGAATTGATGAAAAGGACTCCGTTGCGGTTGCTCTCAAAACCATTGCGACTGGAGAAACCAACAAAGTCGGAGATATAGAGGTTACCGCAAATGAGGAGATAAAAACCGGTCATAAAATTGCCCTGAAGAATATTGCTGCCGGTGAACCTGTTATCAAATACGGATGTATGATCGGGGAAGCAGCGCAGGAAATACAGAAAGGTGATTGGGTGCATACCCATAATCTCATCAGCCATGCCGATGATGCAAGAAGCTATACCTATCATTTTGACGAAAATGAAGTCGTGATGCCGGGAACAAGCGATTTGACTTTCAAAGGTTATCATCGTAAATCAGGTGAAACCGGGACCAGAAACTATATCGCGGTCATGTCCGGTGTGTTCTGCGCAAACCCGCATATGAAGCAATTCGCTGAAGCGGCGAACAAAAGATTTCCAAAGAATGAACACTTTGATGGTTTCTTGCCGCTGACGCATGAATGCGGATGCGGACAGGAAGGCGATGATTTGACAAATGTCAGAAGGATTCTTGCGAATCTCATGCAAAATCCGAACTTTGGCGGTGTGTTACTGGTTCAGGTTGGCTGCGAGATCAATCGATTTGAAACCATCGAACCATATCTGGATAATTTTGACTATGATAGGCTGCGTATGTTTACGATGCAGGAAGTGGATGACGAGTATGAAGTTGCCATGCAATATGCAGAGGAGCTTTATCAAATCGCAGCGAATGACGTCAGAACGGAACGCCCGATTTCTGAGCTGCATATCGGTTTCAACTGCGGAGGTTCGGATGGATTTTCGGGATTGACTGCCAATAAGCTTTTAGGTGAATTTGCGAATTATATTTGTGCAAAAGGCGCAACTGCCACCTTGACGGAAGTTACGGAAATGTTTGGCGCCGAGCAGATCCTGATGAATCGTGCGATCGATCAGGCAGCCTTTGAAAGAATAAAGGAATTGCTGAAACGCCATAGAGATTACATTTTAAAGTACGGAGGAACGGCAAATGGAAATCCATCCTTTGGAAACAAAGCAGGAGGAATCTCTACGATTGAAGATAAATCTTTGGGATGCATCCAAAAAGGCGGCAGATGCGCAATCGTAGATGCGCTCTTTTACGGAGAGCGTGTTGAAAAGCGTGGTTTGAATCTCGTACAGGGACCGGGAAGTGATCTGGTGGGCGTAACATCACAGATTGCTGCAGGGGCAACCATGGAGATCTTTACTACCGGCCGCGGCACCCCGGTCGCTTTTGCGGCACCGACGCTTAAGGTTTCCACCAACAGTACAATCTATGAAAAAAAGAGAAATTGGATGGACTTTAATGCAGGACAGCTTCTGGAAGGAAGAACAATGGAGGAGCTGCGCAAAGAATTTATCGAGCTGGTCCTGAAAACTGCTTCCGGAGAATATGCTGCAAGCAATGAACGAGCAGGCTTTTATGAAATCGGTATATTGCGTGACGGTGTTATATTGTAGAGAATTGAAAAAGGCAATCAAATCGAAGCTTCGCGGCAGCATGAACGATCATGAACGCTACTGCGGAGTTTTGTTTTTGCCTTGTAAACTCTTTTTCAGTTGTTTTTTTTCAATTTTTAGTGTAGTATAAATACGCATGGAAAATTTATTTTGGCGAGAGAAGGTACACGGAAATGAGGGAGCGTCAATGAGCATGATTGCAAAAGAAGTGAAAGATTTTTTTGATGTGGGTATGCGGGATAATTTTTCGCCGATTGTCATTGTAGATAAGGATTACCGCATAGAACGCGTGAATGCAGCGGGGCAGGCGCTTCTGCAAAAGATCAGCCAGTCCGGTGAAGAGAAATTTGAAGGCAGATGTATCGCCGAAATGCTCCCCAGCATCAAGGACAACAGCCGTATTACGGACAGCGTCTTCGAGGTGAAAATCGACGGGAGTATCTACTATATGGTACCGTTCCGCACCCTGCGGGATCAGGACGACGGCACGATCGCGATTTTGTTCATCGACATCTATGCAAATCGTGAGATCGAATCGGCCATCGCTTACCGGCGTGAGATCACGAGCGACTTCGAAGAGATCCTCGAAGGCTCCTTCGACGGGATCCTGGTAACGGATGCAGAGGGCAAGGTGCTCTTTGTCAACAGCTCCTACGAACGCGTTGCGGAGATCAAACGCGCGGATATCGAAGGCAAGTACATGCGTGATCTGCTCAATCCGGTTTGGATGCCGGAATCCGTCGCGCACATTGTCGCCAGAGAAAAGACCGTCGTATCCAAGCGGCAGGTTGTCAAATCCGGCAGACACATCATGGTCACCGGTCGTCCGGTATTCGACGAACATAAAAATATCAAAAAAATTGTCATCAATGCGCGTGATATTACAGAAATCTATAATTTGACCGAAGAGCTGCAAAAAACGAAGGAGAATGAAAAGGCCTATTTGCAGCGTTTCAATACACCACTGCTCGGCACCGACGACAGCGACAACAAGATTCTGGCGATCAGTGAACCGATGAAGCAGGTACTTATGCTCGCGGAGAAGGTCGCGAACTTCCAGGTGACTGTACTGATTCTCGGAGAATCCGGTGTCGGTAAAGAAGAGATTGCCAAATTTGTGCACCAGAACAGCACCCGTAAAGACCAGCCGTTTATCGTGGTGAATTGCGGCGCGATCCCGGACAATCTGTTAGAATCGGAACTGTTCGGTTATGAAAAGGGTGCCTTCACCGGAGCGGTGCAGGCCGGCAAGGCCGGTTTGTTTGAAGCCGCTGCAGGCGGCACGATCTTTTTGGACGAGATTGGAGAAATTCCACTGGATTTGCAGGTCAAGCTGCTGCGTTTCCTAGAATCGAAAGAGATCCGGCGCGTAGGCTCTGTAGACACCAAGATCGTAGATGTACGCATCGTGGCGGCGACGAATCGCGACTTGGCGGAGATGGTGCAGGAGGGCACGTTCCGCGAAGATCTGTATTACCGCTTGAATGTTGTGCAGATCGATGTACCACCGCTGCGCAAGCGTGTGGATGACATTATGCCGCTGGCATCGCTGTTCCTCAACCGCTATAATAAAAAATATCATCAGGAAAAAAAGCTGACCTATGATCTGATCAAAGCCTTAGAGCATTATCCTTGGCCGGGCAATGTCAGACAGCTCAAAAATATCATGGAGAACATGGTCGTCGTCAGTAATAATGAATATTTGCAGCCGGAAGATCTGCCATGGAATGAATCCGGCAAGAAGGGCATGACTGCGCAGCTCATTGACAGTCTGGCCGAAAACGAAGAGATCGGACTCAATGAAGCCATCGACGCGCTGGAGCTGCAGATCCTGACCAACGCGAAGGAGACCTGCGGTACAACGCGCAAAATCGCTGAAAAGCTGAAGGTCAACCAATCGACGATCGTGCGGAAGCTGCAAAAATACGGATTGGAATAGCCGATAAATTGCGGAAGGCGATGCTTTTTCGCATCGTTTGCGATATTGCATCACCTTCCGCAAAAAGAATCAGAATCAGAACCAAGTAAAATCAAGCCTTGCGGGGCTTGATGCTTTTTTTGTCCGAAAAAATCAGTTGGCACGATTTTTGAAAGATAAGATAAATATCACGAAAACGTTAATGATTAGATAATCATAGATGAAACGGAGGACAAATAAATGAACTTGGAATTAACCTTGGAACAGAAGATGATCCAGAAGATGGTTCGGGAATTCACAGAGAACGAAGTGAAGCCGATCGCAGCGGAAACGGACCGCACGGCACAGTACCCGGCAGAAACGATCGATCAGCTTTTTAGATACGGCATCATGGGTATGTGCGTGCCGAAGGAATACGGCGGTGCAGGAGCTGACGTGCTTTCTGCAGCGATCGCAGTCGAAGAGCTCTCCAAGCATTGCGCATCGACCGGCGATATCGTAGCGACCCACAACGGTCTTTGCTGCGATCCGATCCTGGCAAACGGCACCGAAGAGCAGAAGCAAAAATATCTGCCGATGCTGACAACAGGTCGCCATGTCGGCGCGTTCGCACTGACTGAACCAAACGCGGGCTCCGATGCTTCCAAGGGACAGACCGTAGCCAGACTGGAGGGCGATCACTACGTCCTCAACGGCTCCAAGATCTTCATTACCAACGGCTATGTGGCAGACATCTTCGTCGTATTCGCCATGACAGATAAGTCCAAGGGCAACCACGGCATCAGCGCATTCATCGTTGAAAAGGACTTCCCAGGCTTCTCCGTCGGTAAGCACGAAGTGAAGATGGGTCTGCACGGATCTCCGACTGCAGAGATCGTATTCCAGGACTGCATCGTACCGAAGGAGAACCTATTGGGACAAGAGGGCAAAGGCTTCAAGATCGCGATGCAGACGCTGGACGGTGGACGTATCGGTATCGCGGCGCAGGCGCTCGGTATCGCAGAGGGCGCAATGAACGAAGCAATCGACTACACAAAGGCCAGAGTTCAGTTCGGCAAGCCGATCAGCAAATTCCAGAATACACAGTTCGTGCTCGCGGACATGGAAGTGGGCTGCGAAGCAGGCAAGCTTTTGATCTATCAGGCAGCAGAGAAGAAGCAGAACGGCGAACGCTATACCAAGGAAGCAGCGATCGCAAAGCTCTTCTGCTCCGAACACGCAAACAAGACTGTGACCAAGGCACTGCAGGCACTTGGCGGCTATGGCTACACCAATGACTATCCATTAGAGAGAATGATGAGAGATGCAAAGATCACCGAGATCTACGAAGGTACCTCCGAAGTACAGAGAATCGTCATCTCCGGCAACATGGGCCTGTAAGAACAAAGAAGAGCATGAGTGAAAAGGAGATAAAAAATGAAAATCATCGTATGCGTTAAGCAAGTACCGGATACAACAGAAATCAAAATCAACCCGGAAACGGGAACCCTGATCAGAGACGGCGTGCCATCCATCCTCAACCCGGATGATGCTAATGCCTTGGAACAGGCGCTCGAGGTCAAAGACAGCCAGCCGGATACAGAGGTCGTTGTGGTCACGATGGGACCGCCGCAGGCCAAGGAGATGCTCAGAGAATGCCTTGCAATGGGTGCAGATGATGCAGTCCTGTTATCCGATAGAGCACTCGGCGGCTCCGACACCTGGGCAACCTCCAATGCGGTTGCGGCAGGCATCAAGACAGTCGGCACCTTCGACCTGATCTTTGCAGGCAGACAAGCCATCGACGGCGATACCGCGCAGGTAGGCCCGCAGGTCGCAGAGAAGCTTGGCATCCCGCAGGTTACCTATGTGAAGGACTTCAAGCTGGAGGGAGATTACGCGATCGTAAAGCGTGCGCTTGAGGACGGCTATGAAGAACTCAAGGTCAAACTCCCTTGTGTTTTGACCTGCATCAAGGAGCTGAACACCCCAAGATACATGTCCGTACCGGGCATCCTCAAAGCAGCACAGCAGGAGATCAAGGTATGGAGTGCGGCAGACATCGGCGTTGATACGAGTACGGTAGGCTTAAAAGCTTCCCCGACGAACGTATTCAAATCCTTCACACCGAAGCCAAAGGGAGCAGGCATCAGCGTAGAGGGGGATACTCCGAAGGAAAAGGCAGCAAACCTGGTATCCGTATTAAAAGAAAAGCACATCATTTAACATAGAGGAAAGGGAAAAGCAATGGCAAATTTAGAAAGCTATAAAAATGTATGGGTCTTTGCAGAGCAGAGACAGGGAAAACTGATGAATGTCGCGCTGGAGCTTGTGGGAGAAGGCCATAAGCTGTCCAGAGAGATCAGCGACAAAACAAAGGTATGCGCAGTACTTGTCGGAAACAAAGTTGACCATCTTGCAGACGAACTCTTTGCCTATGGTGCAGACTGTGTTTATCTTTTGGAGGATGAACTGCTTGCGCAGTACACGACAGACGGCTATGCAAAAGCGATGACAGATGCCATCAACGAATACAAACCGGAGATTGTGCTCTTCGGCGCGACCCATATCGGCAGAGACCTCGCACCGAGAGTCGCTGCAAGATTAAATACCGGACTGACTGCAGACTGCACCAGACTGGACATCAATGTGGCAAACTACATGGACTATCTGGAAGCGAACACGACGGCAAACCTCAAGGGACTTGACAGAGAAGACAAGAGCACAGGACTGAAACAAACCAGACCTGCGTTCGGCGGCAACCTGATGGCAACGATCGTGACCCCGAATACCCGTCCGCAGATGGCGACCGTCAGACCGGGCGTGATGGCAAAGAGAGAAAAGGAAGAGGGCGCGAAGGGCGAGATCGTCAAGGCAGAGGTCAAGCTCAGCAAGGAGGACATCAGTGTAGAAGTGCTGAATGTCGTCAAGGCAGCGAAAGAGATCGTATCCTTAACCGATGCGAAAATCATCTGCTCGGGCGGCAGAGGACTTGGCAGTGCAGAGGGCTTCAAACTGATGCAGGAATTTGCGGAGCAGGTCGGCGGCGTGGTCGGCGCATCCAGAGCGGCAGTCGATGCAGGCTGGATCGACCAGAGCCACCAGGTAGGACAGACCGGAACAACGGTAAAACCGGAGATCTACTTTGCGTGCGGCATCAGCGGCGCAATCCAGCATCAGGCAGGCATGCAGACCTCCAAGATCATCGTAGCGATCAACAAGGATCCGGAATGCCCGATGATGCAGCTTGCAGACTATGCGATCGAGGGCGACCTGTACAAGGTCATCCCGGAGATTATGGCTCTTTGGGATCAATAATAAAGATATTTCTTTTGGCTGCGGCGCAGAGCGCCGCGGTCAAAAAACAGATCAAATTTGTTAAAAATAAGACATAAAACCATGAAATAACAGAAAAGAGGAAAACAAATGAGAGAAGTTGTAATCGTAGACGGTATGCGTACAGCCTTCGGCAGAATGGGCGGCGCATTGAGACCATTTACACCAGTACAGTTAGCCGGCATGACCATCAAAGGCCTTTGTGAAAAGACTGATATCCTGAACAAGGGTAAGGTTGACGCTGTTTTCGCGGGCAGCGCGTCCGGTGACGTCAATACGCATAACTTCGCGCGATACGCGTCCTTGCTCGCGGGACTTCCGTATGAAACCTCCGCGACTTTCATCGAAATGCAGTGTGGATCTTCGATCGCATGCATCAACAACGCGGCTCTGCAGATTCAGGCAGGCATCATTGATATTGCGATCTGCGGTGGCGCGGAAGCGCACAGCCAGGACTACTACAAATTCCCGGCTTCCGTAGAACCGTACAAGGATCACCCGCCGACAGCAGCACCGAGAAGACTGGCGCCGACAGACGAGGACAACATGTCCATGATCGAAATTTCCGACGGCATGGCTGTCAAATGGGGCATCACCAGAGAGCAGTGCGATGAATTTGCACTTCGTTCCCAGCAGAGAGCAGCAGCTGCCATGGAGAAAGGCTATTTCAAAGAAGAGATTATGCCGGTCGAAGTCAAATACACCAAAAAAGGTGAACCGGTCATCGTAGATACCGACGAACATCCGAGAGCAAACACGACCTTAGAGGGCCTTGCAAAATTAAGACCGGTCAACGCAGGCGGTGTGACCACTGCGGGCAATGCATCCGGCATGAACGACGGCGCTGCTTTCGTTCTGATGATGACTGCGGAGAAAGCAAAAGAGCTTGGCTACAAGCCGATGGCAAAATGGATCTATGGTCTGGATGTCGGCGTTGATCCAAAGGAAATGGGCATCGGACCGGCGTTCTCCAACACGAAGATCCTCAATAGAGTTGGTCTTAAGATGAGCGACGTCGATGTATACGAATGCAACGAAGCGTTCGCAGCACAGAACCTTTCTGTCATTAAGGAAATGGAAAACATCACAGGCGAAAAAATGAACATGGAAAACTGGAACCCGAACGGCGGCGCAATCGCATTCGGACACCCGAACGGCGCTTCCGGAGCGAGAGTTTGTATTTTTACCATGAAAGAACTGATCAGAAGAGGCGGCAAATACGGCATGTTCTCCAGCTGCTGCGGCGGCGGACTCGGTGTTTCGACACTGATCGAAAATATTTACGAAGGTTAGCTTGATAAGAAGGAGGATGCAATCATGGAAAAACTTCTCATGACAACCGACGAGGTAAAAAAAGTCATTCCGCATAGAGAACCTATGCTGCTTGTAGATAACGTAGTGCAGATGGAGCCGGAGCAGAGCATCACAACGACCTGGTTTATTGATCCGGAGAGAGAAATCTTCAAAGGGCATTTTCCGGGCGATCCGGTGCTTCCGGGCGTGTATACAGTCGAAAACATGGCACAGACTGCTGATATCCTGATTTTATCCACAGAACGCTATGCAGGGAAAGTGCCGCTGTTTTTAGGCGTGAACAATGTGAAATTCCTTGCAAAGATCTTGCCGGGAGATACATTGGAGACACACGCGCTATTTGCAAAGGAAAGGCAGGAGAAAGCAATCGTGACTTGCACTTGTCAGGTCTTCACAAAAGGTGTGCTGGCCTGCACCGGCGATGTGACCCTTGCAATGCGGTAGGATATGATATCGAAAACACAACAAAATTTGATTTCAGAAAGGAAGTTATAGAACTATGGAATGGCAAGAGATTTATAAAAGTAAACTCGTTTCTGCTGAAGAGGCTGTCAAACAGGTAAAGAGCGGAGACATGGTCGTACCGGGGCACAACTGCGCGGAGCCGAGATATCTGATGAAGGTTTTGTGCGAAACTAGAGGCATGGAACTGGAAAACGTCGGTATTCTGCAGGGTCTGAACGTAGGAGAAGCACCTTATGCAGACCCGAAATACCATGGGCATTTCGTTCCGGTGTGCTATTTCTTAGGTAAGAATACAAGAGCTTGCGTACAGGAGGGCAGAGGCGAATTCCTGCCGATGCACTTCTACGCACAGCCAAAGGCGATGAGAGATAAAAAGATCGGCTGCGATGTAACGATGCTTTACTGCACACCGCCGGATGAATCCGGTTATGTCAACCTCGGCACCTGCTGCGACCAGGCGAAGGCCTGCATCGAGACTGCAAGAGTTTCGATCTGTCAGGTGAACCGGAATATGCCGTATGTCTGCGGTGACACCATGGTGCATGTATCCGATATCGATTTCTTCGTAGAACATGACGAAGATATCTATGCGATCGATCCGATTTCCTCTGACGATCCGGTCGTCGAAAAGATCGGCTACAATATCGCACAGCTGATTGAGGACGGCTCCTGTCTGCAGATGGGACAGGGCGGCGTTCCGAACGCGATCCTCAAGTTCCTCGGCGACAAGAAGGACCTCGGCGTACATACAGAAGTATTTACGGATAACCTGATCCCGCTGATCAAGGCAGGCGTGGTAAACGGCAAGAGAAAGAATATCAACAAGGGCAAGATTGTCGCGACCTTCGTGCAGGGAACCAAGGAGCTTTACAGATATGTTGATCACAATAACCTGATCGAACTGAAACCGGTAGACTACACCAACGATGTCGGTATTATCGCGCAGAACGATAAGGTAGTCGCCATCTGTTCCGCTTTGGAAGTAGACTGTATGGGACAGGTCAACGCAGACACCAGAGGAACGACCGTATTCTCCGGTGTTGGCGGACAGCTTGACTTCATGAGAGGCGCGGAGCAGTCCAAAGGCGGCAAGCCGATCATCGCACTGCCGTCTACGGCGAAGCACGGGGAAGTATCCAGAATCGTGGCCTGCCTTGGCGCAGGCACCCCGGTTACGACGACCAGACAGGATGTACACTGGGTCGTAACCGAATACGGTGCAGTCGATTTATTCGGTATGCCGATCAAGGAAAGAGCAAAAGCGCTGATCTCCATCGCACATCCAAAATTCAGGGAACAGCTCGAAAAGGATTGGGAAGCATACTGCAGAAATGCCGGGATGCTCTACTTATAAATAGCTTTTAAATCATTTCACACTTCAACTCCTCACAATTATATATACACCAAAAATACAGCAGCACCGCTGCGATCTTGCGATCGCGGCGGTGCTGCTGTATTGGCGGAAGTGATTGACTTACCGGAGACAGCCTATGGAGGCAGATACGATGTAGCACTGCGGCAGCACGGGCGACAGATGTAAAACTGCATCTAAATCCAAAAGTGCATCGCAATTTGGGGGAACGACGAAGACCGGACGCTTGAAAAAGGTTGAAAATTCAATATTTTCTTCGGCGATGCGTTTTGGCATGATTCCTGCATATACAAAGAAGTATATGGAAGCCTTGCACCGGACCGGGCAAGACGATGATACGCAAACAAAAGAGCAAGAAAGGATAAGAACGGAATATGGATTGGAAAGAGTATTATAAAAGCAGAGTTGTCACAGCAGAAGAGGCGCTCAGCCAGATTAGAGATGGTGAAATGGTAATGCCTTCGCATGCGGCAGCAGAGCCGAAATATTTAACTTACAAGATGGTAGAGATGAAAGACCGTTTTCACAATGTAGGCATTCTACAGGGTTTGAATATCGGTGATGCACCTTATGCAGCAGAGGATTGCTACAAGCATTTTGTAATCAACTCTTTCTTCTACGGCGCGAACAACAGAAAATGTTTGCAGGAGGGCAGAGGAGAAACGATTCCAATCCATTTCTACGCGCAGCCAGTCGCGATGAGACAGCATGCGGTGCCTGTTGATGTCGGTCTGATTCAGGTAACACCGCCGGATGAAGACGGCTATGTCAACATGGGAACCTCCTGTGACCAGACAGCAGAGATCGTGAAGCTTGCAAGGATCACCATCGCGCAGGTTAACAAAAATATGCCGCATCTTTGCGGACAGACCAAAATCAAGGTTACAGATATCGATTATTTCGTGGAATATGATGAGGATATCTATGAGCTTCCATTCATCACCAGCGACGATCCGGTCTCCGAAAAGATCGGCTACCACATTTCCACGCTGATCGAGGATGGCGCATGCCTGCAGATGGGGCAGGGCAAGGTGCCGAATGCGATCCTGAAGTTCCTCGAGCATAAAAAAGATTTAGGGATTCATACCGAAGTATTCTCCGACAATCTGATCCCGCTGGTCAAGAAGGGCGTGGTCAACGGACAGGCCAAGCAGATCGACAAGGGCAAGATCGTCGCGACTTTCGTACAGGGAACGAAAGATTTATATAAATTCGTGGATAACAATCCGATGATTCAGCTGATGCCAGTCGACTACACGAATAATGTCGGCATCATCGCCCAGAATGATAACGTGGTAGCGATCAACTCCGCACTCGAAGTGGATCTGATGGGTCAGGTCGTTGCAGATTCCGTTGGCAGCAAGATGTTCTCCGGTGTCGGCGGACAGCAGGATTTCCTCAGAGGCGCAGAGCAGTCCAAAAACGGAAAGCCGATCATTGCGCTGCCGTCTACGGCAAAGAATGACACGATTTCCCGTATCGTCGCAGGTCTGAAGCCGGGCACACCGGTCACCACGACCAGAAATGAAGTGCACTATGTCGTTACGGAATACGGTATCGCGGATCTGTTCGGCAAGTCCATCAACCAGAGAGCAGAGGCGCTGATCAACATCGCGCATCCGAAGTTCAGAGATCAGCTCAGAAAGGACTTCGAACAATATCAGAGAGAAGCAGGCAGAATTTATTTCTAACTGATTTCCTATAAATGCATCCTTAAATAAAAATCACCCCGATTCATGTGGAATGGATCGGGGTGATTTTTTGGATGCGCTCGGCGGCGCACTGCACAGCGGTCTCAGAAACCGTACCAGTGCATCAGGAATGCTGCGAACAGCGGAACAGTCGCGACGGACAAGAAAGTCGTAAAGGCTACCATTTCGGCGCAGGTCAGTGAATTTTTTCCTTCGATAGCAACGACCGGAACGGCTGCTACCGCGCCCGGAAAGACTGCCGCAAACGTCATGCACAATTTTACCTCCGGCAGGATCGGCAGCCAGTTGACTGCCAGGAAAGTCAGAACCGGAAGGAGAAGCATCTTGAGGACGGAAATCGCGACGAGTTTGCCGTTCTTTATGATCTTGAGCGGATTGCTCTCTCCGAGCTGCACGCCAACGAGCAGCATAGAAATTGGAACGGTCGCGTTGCCGATGGTTTCGATCGGCTCAAAGAGCAGCGCAGGCAGGTGCAGACCGGCGAACAGCATGACGATGCTGATGAATGCAACGATCGTGTTGATATTCAAGAGGGAAGCGAGCACCGAGCGGAGGTCGAACGCGCTCTTTTTCTGCGGACCCTGAGAACCCATCGACAGGATGATCGGTCCTAATGTGTACAAATAGAGCGTCAGCGTGATATTGTGCACGACCATGAAGTACAGAATATCCTGTCCGAAGAGGGCCAGTGTGATCGGAAAGCCCATGAAACCGCTGTTGAGCGAGGCAAAGACAAAGGCGTAAACGCCGACGTCCTCCAGCGGAGAAACGCGAAGCAGATACTTGCAGAGCACCCAGCCCAGCGCTGCCGCACAAACCGAAAAGAGTGCGGCGCCGAGCAGCGTATAGAGAGTCGCCGCGAAGGTATCATCGGTCAATTCTTTGGAAGTAATCGATGAGAAGATCATACAGGGTGCGATGATTTTGATCAGTAAGTTGGTCAGGAATTTGTTCCCCTCGCGCGGAAGAACGCCGGTACGGTTCGCGACGAAGCCGACCGCCATAATTAAAAATATAGATACGATTTTTTCTACAATCAAACCCATGTGATTCTAAGCTGCCTTTCTGTGTGGTATGTGATTTGCCTGTTTGCTCTCAAAGAGATAACAAAAAACAGATATAAATATTGGCCCGAACGCTGAGCGGCGCTGCTCTCGTCTTACGACTCGGCAATCGCCTTCTACGACTTGTTCCTAGCCAGCTTAAAGCTGGGGAAGAAAAGCAGAAGGTCTGTTTATCCATTCAAACTTCGTTTGCACTCGTTTTCATGGAACAGAACCATTCGCTCGGGCACCTGACTTGCATCTGCTCTGTCTGCACCTTTGGTGCATCAATCGCAGTGCCAAGATCATTGTATCACTTTTTCTTTGAAAAGTCTTGACTTTTCGCTATTTTTCGATATAATTTTTTCATAAGATGTTTAGTATTTCTAAACTTAAAGTTTAATATTTCAAAGACCGAAAACACAGAATGCTGCGAAGGGAAAACAAAAGCCCCACGCGGCGTTTTTGCGCACGCGCCGCGCGGCGTTACGGAAGGAGTGTTTCATGGAAATCGGTAGCAAAATCAAGGAGCTGCGGATGAAAAACGGTTTGACGCAGGAGGAACTGGCGGACCGCAGCGAGCTTTCCAAGGGGTTTATCTCACAGCTCGAAAACGATGTAACCTCGCCGTCAATCTCGACCCTCGAAGATATTCTGCAATGTCTGGGTATGACGCTGAGCGAGTTTTTCGCGGAGGTACCGCAGCCGCCGCAGATCGTATTCGGTGAGGAAGACTATTTTGAGAAGGAGGATGCGGAGCTGCAGACTTTCACGCAGTGGATCATTCCCAACGCGCAGAAGAACAGGATGGAACCGATCCGCATGCAGATCCGACCCGGCGGGGCGACCTACCCGGACAATCCGCACGAGGGTGAGGAATTCGGCTATGTCCTCAAAGGCGAGATCACGATCGTGCTCGGTCGTGAGCAGTATCGCGCGCGTGCCGGAGAATCGTTTTATTACACCGCGGACAAAGAACACTATATCATATCGAAGAAAGGAGCGGAAATTCTGTGGGTCAGCACCCCGCCGAGTTTCTAACAGGATACATGGCATTGATAGAATTGCAGAATATTTCAAAATCTTACGACGGAGAGTTGGTGCTCGATGAGTTTGACCTCAAGATCAAAGAAAACGAGTTTATCACGCTGCTCGGTCCGTCCGGCTGCGGCAAGACGACGACGCTCAGAATTTTGGGCGGGTTTGAAACGCCGGATACCGGCAAGGTGCTGTTTCAGGGACAGGATATCACCCATCTGGCGCCGAACAAGCGGCAGATCAATACCGTATTCCAAAAATACGCGCTGTTTCCGCATATGAATATCGCCGACAATATCGCCTTCGGACTCAAGATCAGTAAAAAGAGTCAGGATTATATCAATGACAAGATTAAGTACGCGTTGAAGCTGGTCAATCTCAGCGGCTACGAAAAGCGTTCGGTGGACTCGCTTTCCGGCGGGCAGCAGCAGCGTGTCGCCATTGCCAGAGCGATCGTCAACGAGCCGCGTGTGCTTTTGCTCGACGAGCCGCTTGGGGCGCTGGATCTTAAACTGCGGCAGGAGATGCAGTACGAATTGATCAGACTCAAGAACGAACTTGGGATTACCTTCCTTTATGTCACCCATGATCAGGAGGAGGCGCTCACCATGTCCGATAAGGTGGTCGTCATGAATCAAGGCTACATTCAGCAGATGGGAACACCGGAGGAAATCTACAATGAGCCGGAGAACGCCTTCGTGGCGGACTTCATCGGAGACAGCAACATCCTTGACGGCGTGATGCTGGAGGATCGCGTGGTGAAGATCTGCGAAAAGATTTTCCCATGTATCGATGAAGGCTTCGGACGCAAAAAACCGGTGGACGTCGTCATTCGTCCGGAGGATATTATCATCGCCAAGCCAGGCAGCGGCGTCATGGACGGCGTTGTGACTTCCAACGTCTTTATCGGGGTGCATTATGAGATGTGCATCGAGGCGGGCGGCTTCGAGTGGCTGGCGCAGAATACGGTCAGCTATCCGGTCGGCACGCAGGTGTCAATCGATGTATTGCCGGAAAATATTCAGATTATGCATAAGCCGCAGTCCGAGGATGAGCAGGCAATCGTACTGGAAGATTTTGAATAGGCAGGAGTAGGAGGGAAACATACCATGACAAAAAAAATTTTTTCGGCGCCGTTCATCGCCTTTTTGATCTGCGGCACGCTGATTCCCGCCTGCGTTATCGCCTATTACGGTTTTACCGATCGCAGCGGAGCTTTTACTTGGGCGAATGTCGGCGCGATGGCGACCGGACAGCATATGAAGGCACTCGGGCTTTCTCTTCTGCTGGCCTTTGTCAGCACAGTGATCTGCCTGCTGTTGGCCTTTCCCCTTGGGATGATCCTGAAGGGAACCAAGCTTGGGAAGAAAGGCTTCATGATCTTTGTGTTTATTCTGCCGATGTGGATGAATTTTTTGCTCCGCACAATGGCATGGCAGGTCCTGCTTGAAAAAAACGGTATCATCAACAGCTTCTTGGCGGCAATCGGGCTGCCGCGGCTGGCGATCATCAACACCTCGGCGGCGGTGGTGCTGGGAATGGTCTACGATTATCTGCCGTTTATGGTTCTGCCGATCTACAACGCGATCGTCAGAATCGACAAAAATCTGATCGAGGCGGCTTACGATCTGGGCGCGGAAAAGAGGACGGTATTTGCGAAGATCATCATTCCACTCAGCGTGCCGGGCATCGTCAGCGGTGTGACGATGGTTTTCGTGCCGTCTCTGACGACCTTCGCGATTTCCAATATGCTCGGCGGCGGCAAGGTCAATCTGATCGGCAACATCATCGAGCAGGAATTTACCGCCAGCGCCAACTGGAACCTCGGCTCGGGACTTTCTTTGATTATGATGATCTTCATCGTGATCAGCATGGCACTGATTGAAAAATTTGACAGAAACGGGGAGGGCAATATGATATGAAAAAGCTTTTTGGCGGGCTGTATCTGGCCCTGATCCTGCTCTTTTTGTACCTGCCGATCGGTACGCTGATGGTGCTTTCCTTCAACGCGGGCAAGAGCATGAACGCGTGGCAGGGGTTTTCAATGAAATGGTACGCGGAGATGTTTCGTAATCAGGAAATCATGGAGGCGCTCGGCAATACGCTGACAATCGCGCTTTGGGCCTCGGTGGCGGCAACGATTGTTGGTGTGCTGGCCTGTGTGGGACTGAACGCCATGAACGAAAAAAAACGCTCGTTCTTTATGGGACTGAACAATATCCCGCTTTTGAACGCCGACATCGTGACCGGCATCTCGATCATGATGAGTTTCCTGCTGTTCGGGATCAGCCTGAGTTACGGGACGGTGCTGTTCGCGCACATCACTTTTTGCATTCCTTATGTGATCTTATCGGTGATGCCGAAGTTCAAACAACTGGAAAATCACGCCTATGAAGCGGCGCTGGATCTTGGCGCGACTCCGGCCTACGCTTTTTTTAAGATCGTGCTGCCGGATATCATGCCTGGAATCATATCCGGATTTTTGCTTTCGTTTACGATGTCGGTTGATGACTTCGTGATTACGCATTTTACACGCGGCGCAGGCATCAATACGTTGTCCACACTGATTTACAGCCAAGTCAAGGTCGGTGTGCGGCCGACGCTGTACGCGCTGTCAACGCTGATTTTCGTCGTGGTGCTGCTGGTTTTGATTGTGGTCAATCTGATGTCGGCGGGTAAGCGGCGGGAGGACTATTACGCCTCCGCGCGAAAAGGACTTTCGACGCGGGCGGCCGGCGCGTTTGTGCTCGCGCTGCTGATCGCGGTGCTGGGATTGAATCAGTACGCAGGTTCTCTGGTTGGCGCGCAGAACCAGGGAAAACTCTATATTTACATGTTTGGTGACTATATCGATCCGGATTTGATTGACCGCTTCGAAGCGGAGAGCGGCTATGAGCTGATCGTGGACTATTTCGACACCAATGAGGAAATGTATCCGGTCATTAAAAACAGTACCGCTGAATATGATGTGGTCTGCGCATCGGACTATATGATCGACAAGATGCGCAAGGAGGGCTTGCTGGCGGAGATCGATTTCGACCATGTGCCGAATATCAAAAATCTCACAGACAATGTCAAGGCTTTCATTGAGGATTTCGATCCGGGTATGCGATACAGTGTGCCGCACACCTGGGGTACTTACGGGATTATCTACAATATGGAGATGATCCATGGGCCGATCACGAGCTGGTCACAGCTGTGGTCAGAGGAGTACGCCGGAGAAATCATCATGCCGAATGCGATCCGCGAGTGCGACATGGTGGCGGCGAAGCTTCTCGGCTATTCGATGAACACGCTGGATGAGAACGAATTGGCGGAGATCACAGATCTTCTGATCGCGCAGAAACCACTGGTATACAGCTATGCCAATGACAATGCGAGAGACCTGATGATCGGGGATTCGGCGGCGCTGGCGGTCATCACCTCCGGCGATGTGATCTACGCGCAGGATGAAAACGATAAGCTGGACTTTGTGGTGCCGGAGGAAGGTACCGAGGTCTGGACAGACTGCTGGGCGATCCCGCGCGCGGTAAACAACAAGGCGGGCGCGGAGGCATGGCTCAATTTTATGCTTGACGGCGAGATCGCACGCGTCAATTTTGAGTATCTGACCTATGGAATCCCGAACAAGGAGATTTTGGATCTGACAGATAATCCGATTCTCAATCCGCCCGCGGAGGTTCTCGCCAAGTGTGAAACTTTGGCCAACCTCGGCAGCGACGGTGACGATATGTACAGCCGCTACTGGAAGCTGTTCAAGGCGAAGTAGGGACGCGAGAAGAGGCGCGCGGAGATAGTTCCGCGCGCCTTGTGCTTTTTGTGCGCTTTCAAAAAGATTTGCATAAGCTGCACCTTTTTTGAGGCTTTATTGTATCTTGCAAGGAAAACGCACGCAAACTGGAAATACAAAATATTTGCTGTTAAAATATATAATTAAAAGCCTTGAAATGTAAGGAAAGGTGTGATATAGTAAAAAGACAACAAAGTGCAGAAGCAAATAGATCTTTGTAAACCGTGTGTGCCTTTGTCAACTGAAGGTAATGCAATATAATACAAAAGAGAAATGAGAAAGATGAAAAACAAGAAAGAAAATCAGATGACAGGCGGGGCAGATTGGGAGCCGCTCGCAAACGGCATCATGCAGGAGCCGCGGTTGTTTCAGATCGGTTTTGTAGGGATCGCGGACGAGGTCGGGACCACGACTGCGGCTGCAGCCACGGCTGTAACCATCGGCAGACAGCGCGGTCGTGCCGTGTTCGCAGAGGGCGAGTGTCCGCGGGAGGGAAAACCGCGAACGCTGGATTATCTCGGTTTGCGGACGGTACTCCAAAAGGATAGACCGCCGCTCTATCAAGATGTTAACTGGCAGCTTGCCAAATTGGAAACGCCGCAGTCGCTTGACGACATTCCGAGACAGGCGCCGGTATATCAAACAGCCTTTGCGACGCCGGGCGGAATTCTGATTCTCGACCGGCCGCCACAGGAAAAATGGAAGGAATGCGACGTGCTTGTTTGTGTTGTCGATCCCCTGCCTGCCAGGGTGCTGGCAGGACTCGCGCGGCATCATCAGCTGCGGGCGGAACAAGAGGAACGAGAAAAACGCGGCGAGCACTCGCTTCTGTGGGTCATGAATAAGGCGAATCCGGCGGTTGACAAGAGAGAGTTGGAACGATTCCTGCGGATTCGTTTTGACGCGATACTGCCGCTTTTGCCGGCGGAATTTTTTTATCAGGCGGCCTATCAGGATCTTCCCTGGATGCGCAGTCTATATGCGGACGAAAAAATTTTTCGTAAGCAAAACCAAAGGACGGTGGACTTTTGTGAGAGCCTTGAGCGCCTTGTTTCGTCAATTTTCTCCGCGTTGCCACAAATTGCTATTTAATTTTACCTAAAAATGATGTATAATGTTCTTGTCACAGCGAACTTGCGAGCCCTGGCCCGCTGATTTGCAGCCCTGGCCCGCTGATTTGCAGCCCTGGCCCGCTGATTGGCAAGCCGTAAGGCGAAGACAGAAGCGAGGCAGGTCTCACGCCAAGAAGCGCAGTGCTTCAGCACGTGGCGCTTTAAGGGGCAAGCCGTAAGGCGAAGACAGAAGGACTTTGAAAATGGAAACGATATAAAGGGGAATCTATGATTACATTTGACCATGTAACGAAAAAATACCGCACCAACATCGGTTTAGAAGATGTCAGCGTGCAAATCAATAAGGGTGATTTTGTATTTTTGGTCGGACCAAGCGGTGCCGGTAAATCGACATTTATCAAATTGATCTTGAAGGAAATCGATGCGGATGCGGGGACGATTCGAGTTGGAAATTTTGAGGTGACGAAGCTGTCAAACCGTGAGATCCCGCAGTTTCGCCGCAAGGTAGGAACGGTGTTTCAGGACTTCCGTCTGCTGCCTAAAAAAACAGTATTCGAGAATGTGGCCTTTGCGATGGAAGTGCTGCATAAGACACCGCGCCAAATCCGAAAGCAGGTGCCGCAGATTTTAAGTTTGGTCGGCATCAGTGACAAGGCGCACAAGTATCCGGATGAGCTTTCGGCCGGAGAACAGCAAAGAGTTGCCATCGCGCGGGCGATCGTCAACAATCCGGCAGTTTTGATTGCAGATGAGCCGACCGGAAACCTTGACCCGCATACCGCATGGGAGATCATGGACCTTTTGGATCAGATCAATCTGCGCGGCACGACCATTGTCATGGTCACGCATGCCAAAGATATTGTAGATCAAATGCAGAAACGTGTCATTGCGATCGAAAAAGGCAGGATCGTCAGAGATTCTGCCGGACAATACGGCTACGCGAAAGGAGGGGCGCGGGATTGAGCAGTTTATTATATAACATCAAGCAGGGCTTCCTGCAGATTTTTAGAAACCGTGGTATGAGTCTGGCGTCGATTTTTTCGATTTTGGCGATGCTGCTGATTCTCGGACTGTTTTTTGTAATTACCGTTAACATCAATCTTTTCACCGAGGTGGTCAAACAGGACTACGATCAGGTGGAAGTATTCCTTTTGGATGACACCTCGAAAGCGGATGCCGAGAAGCTGATGGAACAGATCAGCGCACAGCCGGGCGTCACAGAGGTGCAATACCGCGGCAAGGCCGAAGCACTTGAAATTATGAAGGAACGTTGGGGCGAGAGCGGCTATCTTTTGGATTCTCTCGGCAGCAATCCGCTTCCGGCATCGATTCTGATCAGTGTGGACTCTTTGGAAAACGCGGGTAGTATCGCGACTTACGCGGGTACGCTGAACGGCATCGACGATGTGCAGTATTATCGGGAAACTGTGGAAAAGCTGACGAAAATTACGAACTTCCTGCAGATCGGAGCGCTGATCATCATGGGATTTTTGGTCGTCGTATCGGTCGTGGTCGTATCCAATACCGTCAAGCTGACGGTATTCGCGCGCGCGAAAGAAATTGCCATTATGAAATACGTCGGCGCGACCAACTGGTTTATCCGCGGGCCTTTCCTTGCGGAAGGCATCATCATCGGCGTACTGGCAGCCCTCTTGTCAACTGCTTGTATTGCCTTGATTTATGATCGCATGATTGACGCGGTCGGTACGCAGATTCTGGCAATCGTATCTTGCCCGCTGATCGCGGTCAGTTATATGACGAAGAATCTGATCGTAATTTTTTTGGCGCTCGGAACCAGCATCGGCGCGTGGGGCAGCATTATTTCCATGAGAAAATTCCTGGACACCTAGGCTGCTGCGTCGGGAGACAGGGCGTATGGCGGAATCAGCATGTCACGAGAGGCGCATGGTACCATGCGGCGGGATTAAAAGGTCATGGCACCGCGAGGTACGCTGCTGCGTGGCAGAACCGGCGCGCGATGCGACATAGAAAAAGAGGTACAAAGGGGCAAAGAGATGAAGTTACATAATAAAAAATCTTTCATTCTGACAATCACTGTGATCTTCACCATAAGTATGCTCAGCAGTGTTTTCGCTTTCGCGGCGACCGAGAGTGATCTGCGCAGCAATTTGGACGATGTGGAAAGCGCGCAGGACGAGCTGAGTAAGCAGATGAGCCAGCTTTCCAAGGATATCAAGTCCCTGCAGAGCGATGTTGATGCCTTGAACGCGAAAATCAGCAAGACCACGAACGAGATCACACAGACGGAAACAAAGATTCAAAAAAAAGAAAAGGAAATGCAATCCCAGGAAAACAATCTTAACAAAAGGCTGAAGGTGATGTACAAGAACGGCTCTGTCGGCTTCATCGACGTGTTGCTCGGCTCCAACAGCATTTCGGAGTTTGTTTCCAATATCGGCATGATCCAAAAGATATACCAAAACGATATAGAAGTGCTGGAAACGCTCAAAAAAGAGCATGAGGCGCTGCAAAAGATCAAAGCGGATCTCAAAACCAAAAAGGCGGAGCTCGCGCAGCAGAAGCAGGACATGGCTGCCGAAAAGGTGAAGCTTGACGCCAAGAAGAAGGAACTGGAAAAGCAGGAGGACGAGCTGCAGGCAGAGGCAGACAGATTGACTGCCGAAATCGTCAAGCTGATGGATAAGAGCAGTCCTTATGTGGGTGGAGAATTCGCGTGGCCTTGTCCATCCAGCCACTATATCACATCTTCCTTCGGCAATCGTCTGCATCCGATCTTAAAGACATGGAAATATCATACCGGCGTTGATATCGGTGCCTCCAGCGGCAAGGATATTCTGGCAGCCGCTTCCGGTAAGGTTATCATGGCGACGACCTATGGCGGCTACGGCAACTGCGTGATGATCGACCATGGCGGCGGCATTGTTACGCTCTATGGCCACGCTTCGAGGCTCTGCGTGAGCAACGGCGCGGTGGTCAAACGCGGAGACGTGATCGCCAAGGTTGGATCGACCGGCAGGTCAACGGGACCGCATCTGCATTTTGAAGTGCGTAAGGACGGCGCTTATGTTGATCCGATGAGTTACTTCTAAATCATTTCCGGAGGGAAGGAAGCTATGCAGCTGACAAATACACTGATTGATTTATTAAAGAAACGCGGCATTTCGGGCGAGGAGGAGATCGCGGAATTTCTCTCACCGAAGCCGCGCAGAACCTATCCACCTTCCCTGCTCGTGGACGCGGACGCGGGGGTGGATTTTATATTGCGGGAAATCGAGAAGGGCTCGCGCATCTGCATCTACGGCGATTACGACGCGGACGGCATCACCTCGACCAGCCTGATGCTGCAGGTCCTGCGGCATCTGCTGCCGCAGGAACGCCTGGGCTACTATATTCCATCGCGCTTTGAAGAGGGCTACGGTCTGAATCGGGACGCGCTTCGCCAGATTGCGGAGCGCGGCTATCAGGCGGTGATTACGGTGGACTGCGGCAGCGTGTCCGCGGAGGAAGTGCGCTACGCGAAGAAGCTGGGTCTTTCGATTCTGGTAACCGATCACCATACGATTACGGATCGCATGGCGGATTGCCTGCTTGTCAACCCCAAACGCGCGGATTCCGCTTATCCGTTCCGCGAGCTCTGCGGCTGCGGGGTCGCCTTTAAGATGGCGCAGCTGCTGCAAAAACGCTGCGGTCTGCCAAAGCATGTGCTCAGCGAGGTGCTGGATTTAGCCGCAATTGGCACGATGGGTGACATCATGCCGCTGCTGGATGAAAATCGAACAATCTGCAAATACGGGATGCAGGTGATTAACCGCGGCAGCCGCTATGGGCTGCGTAAACTCGCCGAAGGGGCGGGGCTGAGTCCGGGAGAGATTTCATCGGAAAATATCAGCTATGTGATTGTGCCGCATCTTAATGCGACGGGCCGCATGGAGGATGCCTATCCGGCTGTCCGTCTGCTGACGGCGGCAGAGGGCGATCCGGAGGTGCCGACGATTGTGGAGGACCTGCTTCGCAAGAATAAGGAACGCAGACGTCTGCAGCAGGAAACCTTTGAAGCCTGTACAGCGGAACTTTCGGTGGAAAATTTTATTTTAATTCGTTCCGAGCACGCGCATGAAGGAATCGCAGGCATTGTTGCCGGAAAGATAAAAGAAACCTACCATCGACCGACGGTGATTGTGACGCCGTCCGGTGAGGAGAAGCAATATCTCAAGGGTACCGGCAGAAGCATAGAGGGTGTGAATCTCTACGCGCTGCTCAAACGCCATGAACAGCTCTTTGAAAAATTCGGCGGTCACGCCGGCGCCTGCGGCTTCCTGATGCCGGCAGAGAACTTTGAAACGCTGCGAGCAGGCTTGCTTGCCGATATGACGGAACTGCTTGCAAAAAATCCGCAGCTGTTTGAAACGCATTATGATATAGACCTGGAGCTGCCCTGCAGCGCGCTGACGATTCCTTTCGCGGAAGAACTGGAACTGCTCGCGCCGTTCGGCAATCAAAATCCGAAACCGCTGCTGTGCGTGCGAAATGCGCGAATCAGCCGTATTCGCCCGCTCGGAACGGAGGGCAGGCACGTGGGGTTTTCAATGACGGATCGCAGCGGCTGCGAAATTGCCTGCGTGCTGTTCAACAAGGCAGAGTCTTATATGGATTTACTGCGAGGCGGCTATGCGGACGCCGTCATCGGCAGTCTTGAATGCCGAACCTGGCAGGGACGCAAACAGCTGCAGTTTTTGACGGAGGATATTTTACAGTAGGAATTTTTTGAGAAAGTTTGATTTGACGAAAACAAAAAAAAGCGGTATAATACTTTTATACGGTAAAGCTTTGCAAAGTTAATGGAGCGCAAAAACGGAGAGATAATACCGCGGCTGTTAAAACCCGCGAAAAAAGGAGACAAAAATGGCCTACGAATCGAAGTTTAAAAAAGAAGATATCGATGAATTGTTTGAAGCAGTATTGACTCTGCGGGATTTAGAAGACTGCTACCGTTTTTTTGAGGACATCTGCACGATCAATGAGCTTCACGCAATCGCGCAGCGCCTGCAGGTCGCAAAGCTGCTTTCCGAAAAGAAAACCTACAGCGAGATCGAAGCGATTACCAACGCCTCCACCGCGACAATTAGCCGAATCAATAAGTGTCTGATTTACGGCGCGGATGGTTATCAGAGAGTTTTGGAGCGTCTCAAAGAAAAAGAAAAAGCAAAAGCATAGAAGGGACGCCGCAAGGCGTCCCATTTTGCTCATTATGTTGAAAATATCGCATAGCGATATTTTCGGAATCACGACAAAAGCACCTTGCGAAGTGGCGCTCATGGGCGAGCGCCATGTATGCATAGAAATCCAAGATTCCGCTGTGTGCGTTTTGATCCAAGCTGATAGCAGCAGGAATCTGCTTACAAAAATGAAAGGGTGAGAAAAATGAAGTATAGCATTTACATTTATGAAGGGGATTTGAGTTCTTCGGATTTGCGGGAAAATTTGATGACAGATGCAGTGATTGCCTACTGCGGCACGCACGACATCGGATATGCAGACGTTACCGTCGAGCGCGCGGAGAAGGGCAAGCCCTATATCTACGGTACGGAGGAACCGGTCTACTGCAATGTTTCACACAGCGACAATCTGTGGATCGCTATCGTCGGCCCGGGTGAGTGCGGCATCGACCTGCAGCGCGTGACGGACTGCAAATATGAGCAGATCGCGCGGAGATACTTTTCACCGGACGAGCAGGAATATATCCGAACCTATGGCATGAGCGGATTCTTCCGCCTCTGGGTCAGACGAGAGGCCTTCGGAAAATTTACCGGAGAGGGATTCTACGGGAAGAAGCCGCCATTCGTGGACGCAAGCGGCAGACTGATTGATTGGGTCGAAGAGGGATTCCTCAAGGATCTTCCGATTGCCGACGACATTATTTGTACTTACTGCACCGGTAGAGAAGAAGACGATATCGAGTTTTTCGGCTGATGCGGCAGGTGGGGCAGAGCAGGCTGCGCAGCGCATGAGAGGATCTATATCTATGGAAGAAAAAACGACAGAAAGGCACAGATGTCCCGCATTTGAGGCAGCGATGCGCAAACTGTCGGCACGCATGCGGACAGAGCAGGAGATTCGGCAGTTCCTCAGGAAGGCAGAGTACAGTGTCGATGAGACGGAAGCTGCAATCGCGGAACTGAAAAGCTATGGGTATCTGCATGATGAACGCTATTGCCGGGAATACTTTCTCTATGCGAAAGCCCGGGGAAAGGCCGATGCGAGGATCGTGCGGGAACTTGCGCAGAAAGGGATCTCCGCAGAAACCGCGCGAAATGTGATCGAGGATCTGCGGGCAGAAGAGGCAGAGGATGAGGGCAGGACTGTGGATGACCACGCCGCAGCGCTTGCAGTCGGGCGTAAAATGCTGCGCGGACAATGGGAAGACGGCAAGGCCGCAGACGATAAATTTCTTGCGCGCGTCGGGCGTCGGCTGGCAGGTCTGGGCTATGATAGCAGTGTAATCTATGATATTTTCGGAAAGTTGAGACAGGATGAGAGAGACAGAAGAGAAGCAGAAAGATAAAATAGAAGCAGAGCAAGTGTTAGAAGCGGGGCAAGAGGCTGCGGACGAAGAACCTGCGCCTGAGGAACCTGTGCCTGAGAAACCTGCGGATCAGTTCCAGCGTACGCGCAGCCTGATTGGCGCGGAGGCTCTGCAGCGGCTGCATGATGCGAAGGTGCTGGTGTTCGGCGTGGGCGGCGTGGGCGGCTATGTCTGCGAGGCCTTGGTGCGCGCGGGAGTCGGACAGATCGACATTGTTGACAAAGATGTGGTGGACATTACGAATCTGAATCGCCAGATTATTGCCACACACGAGACCATCGGTCAGCCGAAGGTGGAGGTCTGCGCGGCACGCATGCGGTCAATCAATCCCAAGGTCAGGGTCACATCGATGCAGTGCTTTTATCTTCCGGAAAAAGCCTCGGAATTCAGCTTTGGAGATTACGATTATATCGTGGACGCGATCGACAATGTGACGGCGAAGATCGACCTGATCTGCCGCGCAAAGGAAGCCGGTGTACCGATTCTTTCCTCCATGGGTACCGGGAATAAACTCGATCCGGGCTTGTTTCAGATCGCGGATATTGAGAAAACCAGAGTCTGCCCCTTGGCGAAGGTGATCCGAAAAGAACTCAAAAAACGCGGCGTGCGCGGGGTGCAGGTGCTCTATTCGGAAGAAGAGCCGGTAAAAACAGGCATGAGAACACCTGCCAGTATCAGCTTTGTGCCTTCGGCGGCGGGATTGATGATCGCGGGCGAGGTGGTTAGATATTTTTTAGACCGGTGAGATCGAGGGGCTCTGCGAGCTCCTTTTGTATTGCGGTGAGCATCGTCTCGATATCGTCAAACGCGGCGTAGAGCCTGCGGCATGCCGGCTTCATGAAGCCCTGCGCGATGGTCTCGTCCAGCAGGCGAAGCAGTGGACCGTAGTAACCGTTCAAATTAAACAGCATGATGGGTTTGTTGATGCGGCCAAGCTGCTTGAGCGTAAGGATTTCAAAAAATTCCTCAAATGTGCCGATGCCGCCGGGCAGCACGATGAAAGCGTCCGCGCGTTCCTCCATGAGCTGCTTGCGCTCACGCATGGTTTCCGGATAGAGGAACTCACTGCAGTCCTTTTGAAGAATACCGGGCTTGTCGAAAAAACGCGGAGCGATCCCCAGACTGTAGCCGCCTGCGGCGATTACGCCGCGCACTGCGGCACCCATCAGTCCCTGCGCGCCGCCGCCGAAGACCAGACCGAAGCCTTTTTGAACCATGGCGCGGCCGAGCGCCTCCACCGGCGCGAAATAGCTTTTATCGATATCAGGGCTGCTTGCCCCATAAATGCAAATATTCATGAATCTAAAATCCTTTCTGAAGATGATAGGAAAATTATAGCGGACACTGCGAAAAAGCGCAAGGGATGAAAAGAAATATGCGTACGAGAAAACCGAAAAAGAGAAAACCAAAGGCAAAAATAAAACTGATGGTTCTTGCCGCAGCCGCCGTGCTGCTGGTCGTTTTTGCGCTGTCACCGCTTTCGAAGTATCTGGTGAGCCTTAGCGTAATGTCTGTTTACAGCGGCGTGCACGAACGACAAAGCATTATGGAAGAGAAAGGCATCGAACTTTCAATTCCGGGCGGCGGCGCGACATCGGAGGCGGACTGGTATCCGTTTGTGATGACCTTCAATCCTTCCGCCGAAAGCTTCTGTCGGTTTATAGGGGAAGCCAATCGCGAATTGACGATCTTATACAATTTCCCTGCCTTCGATCTGCGTCGGGGCAAGGGCTGCAGCCGCTTATACGATCCAACATCGCCTTATTACAATGCGTTCTATGGTGCTTATCTGGTGACAGACACCGCGGACATATCGGAAACAGGCGACACTTCCCTGACAGATACCGCGGACATATCGGATCCCGAACGGCAGGAAGGCACTGCTGCCAGAGAGGCTGTTTCGCGATGCGGGTTTGATGCCCCTGCGTGCGCAAGTGCGTCTGATACTGACCGCACTTCAGTAGCAGCGGAACGCGCGCGCACCTTTCCTGCCGGCGCGAAGGTTTCAAACAGAGCGCGACCGCCGTTCGGCTTTCACGCGGACGGCAGCCTCGATCTTGCCAAAACAGGATTGGTGCCGCAGTATGATTTTGAACAGCTTGTACTACGTGACTTTGGCCTTCGCGCGCAGGATATGCAGTTTGACTGGACAGTTCGGGAAGTGCAGAGGGTGGACGGATTTTTAGGTTATGACGGCTGGAGCTGCGTGGATGCCGACCTGACAGTCAGCGGCGCCTTCCATCGCGCGAACGGCTTCCGACAGTCCTATCTGCAATACGGAACGCCAAAATACGATGCGTATTCTGATGATCCGTTCGCCCCGGTCAACATGCGCGGCAGAGTCTATGCGCGATATTTTCCGGAGTGGGAGAGCAGCGTGTTCTTCTATGTGATGGCGCCGTCGTGGGAAGTAGTCGATAACTGTGACCAACAGATCTTACAAAAAAGCAAGCTGCGGTAAATCACTTTACCTGCAGCTTTCCTGTTTCTGTCTTTAGCCAAATCTCTTTGATGTCTGCCGTAGTGGTATCAATCATTGCTACAAAATTGCGCGTTCCCAAAAAAGTTGGGGTAGTGTATTCATAAAGCGTAATCTCAGCGATACCGCTTTCTTCGTTAAAAATAACCTGGGCTTTTGCAAATTTTTCGCCTTCAAGTAAGGTGCCAGCCACAAAATAGGAGGTTCGAGCCTCATCGTAGCGACAGTCATTCACAGCAATATGATCGAGCGGTACTTCATTTTTTTGCATTAGGATAAAAATCAGAACAACAACTAAAATTAAAAAACTGTAAGTTTTGAACTTATCCTTTTTGGACTGCTTTTTTGTATTACCTGCATCTGTATTTGCTGCGGGTGATTCGTTACGCATTGCATCGGGTCTGTCCGGTAATCTTTCCATTTCTTGTTTCTCCGTTTATTTTTCTATAGTTTGGGCACGATTTAAGATGTTATACAGGCTGGAACGCTGCATTTTCAACACTTTTGCAGCCTTTGATATGTTGCCGCCGCATTCTTTTAGGACATGCCCTGTGTATTCCTGCTCAAAATGGCGAAGTGCTTCTTTGTATGGAAGGGAGTAATCAATCCGCATCATTTTGTACGAACCAGTTTCGGCGGCATCCACGTCGGGTAGGCTTGCAGTTTCTGAATGCTCAAGAGTATTTACATCGAAATCTTGTCCGAAGGTTTCGGTATCAAAAATGGACATGTATTCCTTTGTAAGATTCAGAATCGTGCCGGTCGAAATGACCATCAAACGCTCTACGAAATTTTTAAGTTCTCGGATATTGCCTGGCCAAGAGTAGGACTGCATGAAATCGCAGGCATCTTCAGAGAAGACTTTTTTTGTTCCCATTTTGGTGTTGAATTTATTCAAAAAAGCATAGGCCAAAGGAAGGATGTCTTCACGGCGCTCACATAGCGGCGGCAAGTGCAGCGGGATGACGTTCAACCTGTAGTATAAGTCTTTGCGAAAACCTCCGTCTTGTACGAGTTTCCACAAATCCTTGTTGGTTGCGCCGATAATGCGGGCATTGGTTGTGGAAATTTTATTGGAACCAATGCGTTTATACTCGCCAGATTCCAGTACACGCAGTAATTTGGACTGCATCGGCAGTGTCAATTCGCCGATTTCATCCAAAAACAAGGTGCCGTCGGATGCTGCTTCGAAAAGACCCATGCGGCCATTTTCACTGGCTCCGGTAAATGAGCCTTTTTCATAGCCGAAGAACTCGGATTCCATCAGTTCTGTCGGAACCGCAGCACAGTTTACCGGAATGAACGGTTCATTTTGGCGAGTGGAAATGGAGTGGATATAGTTCGCGAGCACCTCTTTGCCGGTTCCGGAAGCTCCATAAATCATAACGGCACTGTCCATCGAGGCGGATTTTTGCGCCAAGGCATACATTTGCTTCATCTTTTCGTTGGAAGACGCGATGAAGAATGGTTTTTGTCCGAGCTTGTTCAAATAAGCGACAGTTTCCTGCAATTTACGTTTCTGCTTATCGACCTGATTCAGCAAATAGAGAAAATCTTCCTCTCGATAACTGGTGGCTACAGCATATTCTACATCGCCGTTTTCATCAAAAATCGGCTTGCAGCTGATGATCATGCCGACATCCTTGCCGGTTTTGATATAGCGTTTGATTTCTTTCTTCTTTAACAACACTTCCTTGACAGCGGGCTGACGGTCGGTATAACCCTTCTCCTGCATGGTAAAAGCGTTAAACTCAAAAAGCTCATCTAGGGTGCATTGATAGGTGTCCGCGCTGTTTTGATTTGCAAAAATGACGTCTCCGGTTTTGTCGGCAACGAAAACGTTCGCGCCCAGGTTTTCAATGAACTTTTCAGTAAGCGCCAGTTTGTCATTAGATTGAAAGTTCTTTTTGTTGTTAAAAGCCATGATACCCCCTCTTGTATGTTAAGCGTCTGCATGCTTTTGAAATGTTTTTCGGTTTGCGATCGCGCAATGCCGAAAATCTTTGATATACAAATTATAGACGGTTGCTATCGAAAAGTCAACCATCATCTCTTTAAAATTGAACAAAAAGTATGCATTTCATTTATTATACATCAATTCGTATATAAAATAAACATTATGCATAAAAAATAGACATAAAATTAGTACAAAAAATAGACGAAAATAAAAAATATCACGTTTCACTCACGCAGTGTACATAACATAAAAAAAATATCTTCACAAAAAACATTGAAATTTGAACAAGTTTGATAAATAAAAAACGATTTTCGTAAATTCTTGGTGTAAAATGGCATGCCTTTTGCTATATATGGTAGCATCAATCGTACAAGTTATGAACAAGCAGAAAAGAAAGGACATGAATAGCGATGAGAGAAGTAGTTATCGTAGACGGTATGCGTACAGCATTTGGACGTATGGGTGGCGGTTTCAGAAACATGACAGCCACACAGCTCGCAGGAACAACCATCAAAGGACTTTGCGAAAAAACGAAGATCCTTGAGAAAGGAAAGGTTGATGCGGTCTTTGCAGGCAGCGCATTCGGAGATATCGCATCCAACAACTTCGCAAGATACTCGGCATTAACAGCAGGATTACCTTACGACACCTCCGCGACCTTTATCGAAATGCAGTGTGGGTCTGCCATCGCAGCGATCAACGCAGCAGCGCTTCAGATCGGCGAAGGCATGATTGACACCGCAGTTGTAGGCGGCGCAGAAACTTACAGCCAGGCATATGTTAAGTTCCCGACCTCCATTGAACCATATAAAGATATTGCACCGGCAGCGGTTCCTTGGGCATTGAGCCCAGTCAAGGAAGACGCAATCAGTATGATTGAAGTTTCCGACCGTATGGCTAAGATGTGGAACATCACTAGAGAAGAATGCGATGCCTTTTCCTTGAGATCACAGCAGAGAGCAGCTGCCGCTATGCAAAAAGGATATTTCAAGGATGAAATCCTTCCGGTCGAAGTCAAATATTCCAAGAAGGCAGAACCGGTTATTATCGACACTGACGAGCATCCGAGAGCAAATACAACCTTAGAAGGACTTGCAAAGTTAAGAGCAGTCAATGAAGGCGGTGTTACCACAGCCGGCAACGCATCCGGCAGAAATGATGGCGCTGCATTCGTCTTGATGATGAGCGCAGATAAAGCAAAAGAGCTTGGCTGTAAGCCGCTCGCAAGATGGGTATGGGGCGCAGACGCAGGTGTTGACCCGAAGATCATGGGGATTGGCCCGGTTTACTCCAACATCAAGATCCTCAAGAAGATGGGGCTGAAGATGAACGATATCGACATTTATGAGTGCAACGAAGCCTTCGCAGCGCAGAACCTCTCGGTCATCAAGGAAATGGAAAACATTACAGGCGAGAAGATGAACATGGAAAACTGGAACCCGAACGGCGGCGCGATTGCATTCGGACATCCGAACGGCGCCTCCGGCGCTAGAGTCTGCATCTTCACCATGAAAGAACTCATCCGAAAAGGCGGCAAGTACGGTATGTTCTCCAGCTGCTGCGGCGGCGGACTCGGCGTATCCTGCCTGATTGAGAACATTTACGAAGACTAATACAAAATACGAAAAGAGGAAATAGAAATGAAAAAAGTTGCAGTAGTCGGTGCGGGCATGATGGGACGTGAGATCGCCATCGTATACGCGAGAGCAGGACACCAGGTTGCGATCGTAGATGCGACGATGGAACTTGCACAGGCCGCAAAAGAAAAACAGGCAGGCATCCTGGACAGAGAGATCAAGAAGGGAAGACTTGCCGCAGACCAAAAGGAAGAGATTCTTGCAAGAATCATCCCAACCGCAGATAAAAAGGACCTTGCGGATTACGACTATATCACGGAAGCAGTTCCGGAAATCTATGAGTTAAAGGAAGAGTTGTTCAAAGAACTCGATGAAATCTGTAAGCCAGAGACAGTATTCCTCACAAATACATCAACCTTTTCTGTTACTAAACTGTCTCTGGCGGTTAAAAGAGAAAGAAAAGCAAGATTCCTCGGCACCCACTACTTCTCACCGGCATCTGTCATGAAGTTGGTAGAAGTCATCCCGGGACATCTCTGTGACGAAGAAGTCATTGACGATGTAATCGAACTTTTGCAGGAGATGGGCAAGGAAACCGTCAGACTGCAGAAGGATGTAACCGGATTCGTAGTAAACAGAATTTACCACGCGATCATGATCGAATCCCTAAAGCTCCTAGAAGAGGGAGTTGCATCGGTAGAGGATATTGATAAGGCTTGTAAATTCGGTATGGGACATCCGGTCGGCCCGTTTGAATTGTATGACAATACCGCGCTTGACCTGAACCTGCAGGTTCAAACAGAGCTCTTTGAGAACTATGGCGAAAGATTCAGACCGGGAGGCCTGCTGAAGGAAAAAGTCAACGCGGGACAACTTGGCAGAAAAGTCGGTGAAGGTTTCTATGTCTGGACAGACAATAAGAAATCCGGCGTGGCGAAATAAACACAACGTGAAAGATGGATGACAAGGAGAAGAAAATTATGGCAGAAGAAAAATTAACATCAAAACAGCTGCTTGGAGAACTCCTGCAAAAGCACTATGCTGAGGCAATGGAAGCAAAAGCACAAGGCAAACCCGTTGTATGGTCCACCTCGATTGCACCTCAGGAACTTCTGGAAGCTATGGATTTGACCGTAGTTTATCCGGAGAATCATGCAGCAGCCGTTGCGTCCAGAAAAGACGCACCGCAGTTTATCGATAAATCAGAAGGGGATGGCTACTCCGCGGACATTTGCTCCTATGCACGTGTCAATATCGGATACGCTGATTTACAGCACTCCGAAGCGCAGGATATCCCGATGCCAGATTTGATTTTCTGCTGCAGCAATATCTGCTGCACTGTAATTAAATGGTACGAGAATCTGGCTAAGAAGTTGAACGTTCCGCTGATTATGATGGACGCACCTTTTAACTCTTCTTACGAAGTGCAGGAAGACAACATCAACTTCCTTGAAGCACAATTAAAGGACGCCATCAGACAGTTGGAAGCGTTTACAGGCAGAAAGATGGATTATGACAAGCTCAAAGACATCATGAAGACTTCGAACGAGACCGCAAAATGGTGGGTAGAGGCTACCAACATGGCAATGCATAATCCTTCTCCGCTGAGCGGCTTCGACATGTTTAACTACATGGCGATGATCGTCTGTATGAGAGGCAAGAAGGACGGAGCAAGATTGTTCAAACTCTGGTACGACGAACTCAAGGAAAAAGCAGAGCAGGGCAAAGGACCATGGAAGGATGATTCCGAAGAAAAATACAGAATTCTTTGGGACGGCATTCCTTGTTGGCACAGCTTGGGGCCTTGCTACAAGATCTTAAAGAAGAACGGCATCAACATGGTAACTTCTACTTATCCGGAGAGCTGGGCAATCTTCTATGAGCCGGGCGATCTGCACGATATGGCAAGAGCATATGATGCGATCTATACCCAGAGAAACGTAGAATATGCTGCCGACAGATTCATCAAGCTGGCAGGCGCTTTCAATGTAGACGGAGCAATCTTCCATTCTAACAGAAGCTGCAAGGGCATGGACTTCAAGCAGTATGAAATCCAGAGAAGACTCAAAGAACAGCTAGGCATTCCGTCCGTCATGTTCGACGGCGATATGGCTGACCCAAGTGCGTTCTCCGAAGCACAGTACGAAACCAGAGTACAGGCCCTTGTAGAAATGATGGAAGAAAGAAAAGCTCGGAAAGGAGATAAATAGGATGAACGACCAGATCAAAGCTATGGTAGAAGCTTTTGCAGAGGAAGCAAGATATCCAAAGAAAACAATTGCGAAAGCCATGAAAGAAACCGGCAAAAAAGCGTTTGGTGTATTCCCTATTTATACACCGGAAGAAATCATCTATGCCGCAGGACTTCTTCCTGTCGGCATGTGGGGCGGACAGACGACCATGGTAAACGTAGACAAGTTCATTCAGAGCTTCTGCTGCTCCATCATGAGAGCAAATATGGAGCTCGGTATGAAGGGCGAATATGACTTCTTAGAGGGCGTATTCATTCCGACTTACTGCGATACCATGAAAGCCATCCTCGCAAACTGGCCGATCGCGGTACCAAACTGCAAAGCCATCCCGTTCGTATATCCGCAGAACAGAGAAAGCTCCGGCAGTGAAGCTTTCCTAGTCGCACAGTTCAAGGGGTTTAAAAAAGACCTTGAGAATCTGCTTAGCTATGAAATCAAAGACGAAGATATCGAAACCGCATTTGTGATTTATGAAGAATACAGAGCTACGATGAGAGAATTCGTGGAACTGGTCAATGATTACCCGCAGACGCTTGACCCGAAGACTAGACATATGATTATCAAGGCGGCTTATTTCCAAGATAAAAAGACCTATACGAAAAAGTTGAAGATGTTGATGGAAGCACTCAAAAAAGAACCGAAAGAAGAAATGAGAGGACCGCGCGTCATCATCACCGGATTGATGACAGAACCGGAAAAATTCTTGGATCTCTTTACAGAATACGGTTATACTTTTGTTGCAGATGACCTAGCTCACGAATCCAGACAGTTCCGCGTGCCAGCAAGAACGAGCGGCACAGCCATCGAAAAAATGGCTGGTAGGATCATTGATCTTAAGGGATGTACCTTCTTCTATGAAGAAAACAAATCCAGAGGTACGATACTTAAGAACCTTGCGAAAAAGTATCACGCGGACGGTATCATTATCTGCATGATGAAGTTCTGTGACCCGGATGAATTTGATTATCCAATCATTAAGAAAGAACTTGATGAAGCAGGCGTGCAGCAGCTCTACGTGGAAATCGAACAGCAGATGGATTCTGTAGAACAACTCAGAACCAGAATTCAGAGCTTCGCGGAAATGCTAGCATAAACAAAGGCAGGTAGAACATGTTTTTAGGAATAGATATTGGCTCATCATCCTCCAAAGCAGCGTTGATGGACAATGATGGGAAACTCTTAGGAACTAAGGTTGTGAATATTGGCACTGGAACGAACGGCATCGAAATCGCGCTCAGCGAACTTCTCAAGGAGCAGGGTTGTACCGAAGAGGATATTCTGTACACGGTAGCGACCGGATACGGCAGAATGACTTATAAGAAAGCCAATGCGCAGATTACAGAAATCAGCTGTCACGCAAAGGGCGTTGTGTCAATGTATCCGCAGACACGCAGCATCATCGATATCGGCGGACAGGATGCCAAGGCAATTAGGCTGAACGATAAGGGCAGAGTCGATAATTTCGTCATGAACGAGAAATGCGCGGCCGGTACCGGAAGATTCTTTGAGGTCATGGCGAGAGTACTGAACTGCAGTTTGGATGAGCTTGCAACACTTGCGGCAAAGGCACAGAATACTGTGCCGATCAGTAGTGTCTGCACCGTATTCGCGGAATCCGAAGTGATTTCTCAGCTCGCCGGCGGCGCGAAGCCGGAAGATGTTGCGAAAGGTGCGCATCAATCCGTGGCAAAACGTGTTACAGGTTTGTGCAGCCGCTTAGGTATGGTACCGCAGGTGGTCATGACTGGTGGAGTCGCATTGAATGCCAGCATGGTGCAGGCGATGGCAGAAGAAATCAAACTCGATATTTTGGTTCCGGAGAATCCACAGGTTATGGGGGCGATCGGCGCGGCAGATTACGCCAGAGAGAAATATTTGTCTAATATATTAAAACTTGACAAAACAAAATAAGATAAGTATATATAAGGAGTACAAAATGCAAGATTGGAAACAGATTTACAAAGAAAGATCAATGTCTGCGGACGAAGCAGTAAAATTCGTGCAGTCCGGAGAAAGATGGGCGACTACCCACGCAACTGCGGAATCTTGGGTTCTGACCGAAGCACTCTGCAAGAGAGCGATGGAGCTGGAAAACGTACAGCTCTGGCAGGGTCTGAACTGGGGTACGGCTCAGTACTGTGAACCGCAGTATCACGGTCACTTGGATGTAGATACCATCTTCTGCGGTACAGCGACCAGACAAGCAGTCAATGAAAAGAGAGGCAACTATGGTCCAATGCATGTATCCATGATCGACCGTGCCTTTGAAACCACCGTTCCGATTGACGGTTTGTTGGCACATGTGACCCCACCGGATGAAAACGGTTACTGCAACCTCGGCGTTTCTGTAGACTTTGGCGCATCTGCGATCGCGCATGGCAAGAAGATCATCGCGCAGGTGAACCCTTCCATGCCATGGGTATTCGGTCAGCATAACACCATTCACGTGTCGCAGATCCTGGCATTTGTTGAAGAAAATACCCCGCTTTTAAATATTCCGCCTATCGATGATACCGACCCGTTATCCACGAAGATCGGCGAAAACATCGCAGAACTCATCGAAGACGGTTCCTGTCTGCAGATGGGACAGGGTAAGGTTCCGAACGCGATCTTAAAATGCCTCGGCGACAAGAAGAACCTCGGTGTTCATACCGAAGTATTCTCCGACAACTTGTTGCCGCTGATCGAAAAAGGCGTGGTAAACGGACAGAACAAGAACATTGATAAAGGCAAGATCACAGCGATGTTCATTCAGGGTTCTCACGACTTATATAAGTTTGTAGACAGAAATCCGATGATCAATATCGCACCGGGTTGGTATACCAACAATCCGGCAATCATTTCTCAGAATGATAAAGTATGTGCAATTAATGCCTGCATTGAGATCGACTTAACAGGTCAAGTAAACTGCGAATGGATGAACGGAAAAATTTTCTCCGGCATCGGCGGACAGGTGGACTTCCTCAGAGGCGCGGCATACTCTAAGGGCGGAAAACCAATTCTGTGCTTACCATCTACGGCAAGACACGGTGCCGTATCCAGGATTGTACCAACATTGGCGCCGGGAACACCGGTATCCACGCCAAGATGCGATGTACACTGGGTTGTTACCGAATACGGCGCAGTGAACCTGTTCGGCAAGAGCCTGCTGCAGAGAGGCGATGCCTTGATCAGCATCGCGCATCCTGATTTCAGAGATCAGCTGCAGAACGACTGGGATGAAATCTGGAGAAAGATGGGAAGCAAGTAATTCCCCAAAAAAGAATCGCGTAGACCGGTTTCGCGCTTTTCATAGGTCGAAAGGCACGAACCGCTTTACATACAATGCGCAAGACCAAAACAGAAATAAAGTCGAAGCGCAGAAAACTCATAAAATAATCGTTAACGTGAAAGAAGAGAAATATTACGGAGGAGAAAAATGAAAAAAGTATTAGCGGTATTATTATGTCTCGTTATGGTATTTGCAATGACAGCTTGCGGCGGCGACGACGGCGGCAGTGCTGATGGTGAAGTTTACAAGATCTCTTATGCAGGTACCGTAGCAGATACAACTTCCATGATGATTCGTATGAACGAAGCAGCAACAAAAATGAATGAATTGTCCGGTGGCAGATTGCAGATGACAGTTTACCCGAATAATCAGCTTGGAGACTCTGTTTCCAACTTCCAGCAGATGCAGGAAAACGGAAGCGTACAGATGGGCGAATTAAGTGCGGCAGCATTATCCAGCTTCACAAATTTGTATACCCCGTATTCCCTGCCGTTCCTGTTCAGCAGCAAAGAACAAGCTTTTGAATATTTCGATAATTCCGAACAGGCGAAGGCTGTTGCTGACCAGTTCTGCAAGGATACAGGCGTTAGAATTATCGGTTGGTACTACAATGATGCCAGAACCATCACCAACTCAAAACATACTATTAAGAAGCCTGCAGATATGGCGGGACTGAAGATTCGTGCGATGCAGTCTGATGTATATATTAAGACGTTTGAAGCATTAGGCGCTTCCCCGATCTCCATGTCTTTCGCGGAAGTGTTCACGGGACTGCAGCAAAAAAATATCGACGGACAGGACAATGGTACAGCCTTAACCGTTTCTCAGAAGTTCCACGAAGTACAGAAATATTACACGGACTTGCATCATGTCATCGATATGGCTCCGATCCTCGTCAGTGAAGAATTCTATCAGTCCTTACCGGATGATCTGAAGACAATCTTAACCGACTGCATCGCAGAAGCGGTTGCTGCAGAAAGAGCAGATTACGACGTAAACGGCGAAAAGGAAGAAGAAGAAATCGCAAAGTACTGCGAGATCACACACTTGACAGATGCCGAAAGAGAAGCATTTAAGGACGCGTGTTCCTCTGTATATGACTGGTACAAGACGGCATACACAGATATCGACTTAGACGCTATTACAGCCGAAATCGCAAAAATCGATAAATAGCCAATTCCGCAGTATCCAACAAAAAACAATTATTCCCTATTACTCGTAAGAAACAGTTAACAATTATGACGGAGACCGCCTCTAGGAGGGGCAGTCTCCGGATGAGCTAAAAGGAGAAACACATGAAAGTCATTCATTGGTTAGACAAGCATTTTGAAGAAGGTTTATCCGCAATTCTTTTAGCCGCAATGTCAGTTGTCGTCTTGTTACAGATCATTTTGAAATGGTTCCATTTGCCGTTATCATGGTCCGAAGAAATGGCACGCTACATGTTTATTTGGCTGATCTATATTGCGTCATCTTATGCGGTTAAAAAGAGATCTCACATTAAAGTAGAAATTTTGTCCTTGCTTTTTAAAGAAAAAGGGAATTTTATCTTAGATTTAATTGCCGATATAGCATTTTTAGTATTTGCAACCGTTATCGCTTATTATGGATGGATCGCGACCTACAAGATTGCGTTCGTAAACGTACAGCAGTCGCCGTCCATGCACATCAACATGGGTTTGGCTTATATGTCCTTTGCTCTCGGCTGCACCCTGATGGCGATTCGTATTATTCAGGATTTAATCTTGAGAAGCAAAGAATATAGAACTGCAAAGCAAGCAAAGGAGGTGCAGTAAATGTCAGGATTATTGATCTTCGCAATCTTTTTCATTTTTGTATTCCTGAGTGTTCCAATCGGCATCTCCCTTGGACTTGCAGTTGTCATTTACTCAGCAATTACAGGAAACATAAACTTTAACTATATCGCGACAGGGATGTTCACCTCCTGCGACTCCTTCCCGTTGATGGCAATTCCATTCTTCGTACTCAGTGGCGCACTCATGGAAGGAGGCGGACTTTCCAAGCGTCTAGTCGGATTCTTTGATACGCTGGTCGGACACTTTACCGGTGGACTGGCAATCGTAACGGTTGTTGCCTGCCTGTTCTTCGGCGCGATTTCCGGCTCTGCACCGGCAACGGTAGCTGCGATAGGTACCATCATGGTTCCTTCTATGATCGAAATGGGCTACGAAAAGCGTTGGTCCATGGCACTCGTAGCGGCATCTGGTTGTTTGGGAACGATTATCCCGCCAAGTATTCCGATGGTTATGTACGGTGTATCCACAGGGGCTTCCATCAGTACGATGTTCATGGCAGGCTTCTTGCCGGGCGTTATCTGCGGTCTGACTTTGATCATTATCGCAATTCGTTACTGTAAGAAGAACGGCTACCATGGAAACGGACTTAAATTCTCTGGCAAGAGAGTTTGGGCATCCTTCAAAGAGGCGGTTTGGGCGCTTCTGGTTCCGGTTATCATCCTCGGCGGTATCTATGGCGGCTTTTTCACCCCGACGGAAGCCGCGGTTATCGCGGTATTCTACGGTCTGATCGTAGGTCTGTTCATCTACAAAGAGCTTGATCTTCGGAAGATTTACATCAAACTTGCGGAGTCAGCAAATACTTCCGGAACGATATTGATCATCGTAGGTACAGGTACCATCTTGGGTCGCGTCTTGACGATTGAACAGGTTCCGCAGATGGTCGCGAAGGCAATGCTCGGTGTAACTGATAACTGGATCATTATGATGATCTTGATGAATCTTCTGCTTCTCGTCGTTGGCTGCCTGATGGAAACCACCTCGGCGATCCTGATTTTATCACCAATCCTATATCCGGTTGTCGCGGCATGCGGTGTGGATATGATTCACTTCGGCATTGTGATGGTTGTAAACCTGTCCATCGGTTTCATCACACCGCCGGTAGGCGTCAATCTTTTCGTTGCGTGTGGCATCGGCGGCATCAAGTTTGTAGAGCTTTGCAAGAAGATTATACCGTTCTTGATAGCCTTGCTCGTCGGACTTTTGGTCATCACCTACGTTCCGGACATTGTTCTTTGGGTACCGAGACTGTGCGGCTACGCAGGATAATGAGTCAGAATAGAAGCGCACTCAGCGATTTTGTATGAATTAAAACGAAGCCTGCCTTCCGGGGAAGGCAGGCTTTATGATTTTGGGAGAATGGAAATGGAATATCAGACAATATTGATAGAACAAAACGGAAGCGTATTAAAGGTCCTCTTTAACAATCCGGAAAAATTAAATGCTTTAACCGATACCTTTCTGCAGGAATATACAGATCTTTTGAACAAGATTGACAGCAACGACGAAGTGCAAGTCGTCATTCTCACCGGATCAGGCAAAGCATTTATCGCAGGTGCAGACATCACTCTGATGCGCACCATGAAACCTGCCGAAGCAGCAGAATACTCCAAAGTCACGACCGAAGTGTACCGGCGCATGGAAGTCTCCAAAAAGATTTTCATTGCAGCGATCAATGGTTTCGCGTTTGGTGGCGGATGCGAAATGACACTGGCATGCGACTTAAGGATCGCATCCAAAAAAGCAAAAATGGGACTGCCGGAAGTCGGGCTAGGTATTTTTCCGGGCGGTGGCGGTACACAGCGTCTGCCGAGGCTAATCGGCGCGGCAAAAGCAAAAGAGCTAATCTATACGGCAAAAACGATTACGGCGCAGCAGGCATATGATATAGGTCTTTTGAACGAAGTCTGCGAACCGGAAGAATTAGACACGAAAGCGGAAGAGATGGCAGCGGCAATTTTGAAGAATAGCAGCTCCGCGGTCAGCCTCGCAAAAGAGTCCATCAACAATGGGATGCAGTCTGATATCATCTCAGCAATGAATTTAGAAAAAAATCTGTTTGCGTTATGTTTTGGCACGGACGACCAAATCGAGGGTATGAACGCGTTCGTGGAGAAACGAAAAGCAAACTTCAAATAGGAGGCGGCAAAGATGAGTTATACGATCAATCAATTGCAAATCGGACAGAATGCACAATTTTCTAAAACAATCAGCGAAAGTGACGTTTATCTGTTTGCGGGTGTGACCGGCGATATGAATCCGGCACACTTAAACGCGGAATACTCAAAAGAAGGCGTGTTCCATGAAAGAGTGGCTCATGGCATGCTTTCCGCCAGCTTGATTTCTACGGTTCTCGGTACAGAACTTCCGGGCAAAGGCACAATTTATCTGCAGCAGCAGGTCAAATTTGTCGCACCGGTACATTTTGGTGATACGATCACCGCGACGGTAGAAGTAATTGAGAAAAATATCGAAAGAAATCGTGTTAAATTAAAAACAACCTGCACAAATCAAAATGGACAGGTCGTTGTAGCTGGCGAAGCACTCGCCATGCCTCCAAAGGAATCTTAAACTGCGATACTTTTTTCATTAAATTACACATCACACATATGACATCGAAACACCTATATAAAAAACAATAAAACACCTACTTAGACAGCATGGATTTCTTTGGATTTAGAGTAGAGAGGAAAGTTCAGAGAAACTTTCCTCTCTACTCTTTCAGAAATATAAAAGTTTTTAGAAAACGTCCAGAATGCAAGATATGCATTTTTAATAAATTGAAAGTAGAAAGGAGAATGCTTTGAAGCAAAAGTTTCAAAGCCAGGAGAAAAAAGTATGAATTTTGAACTCACGAAGGAACACGAACTACTTCGCAAAATGATCAGAGAGTTTGCGGAAAAGGAAATCACTCCGATTGCAGCAGAAATCGATGAGACAGAGGAATTTCCATTGGAAGTCGTCAAAAAAATGGCTAAATTAGGTATAATGGGTCTGCCGATACCGAGAGAATACGGCGGTGCAGGGGCAGACTATGTGGCTTACTCAATTCTAATCGAAGAACTTTCGAAAGCATATACCGCAATCGGAACGATCGTGGCCGCGCACACATCACTTTGCACTTGGCCAATTTTGGCTTTCGGTACCGAAGAACAAAAAGAAAAATATGTTGTTCCATTGGCAAAAGGTGAGCATCTGGGTGCATTCGGATTGACCGAACCAAATGCCGGATCTGATTCTGCGGCACAGCAGACCAAAGCCGAAGATATGGGGGATTACTGGCTGCTCAATGGTGCGAAAGTATTCATCACAAACGGCGCGTATGCTGATACATTTATGTGCCTTGCTATGACCGATAAATCTAAAGGAAATCATGGAATTTCTGCTTTCATCATTGAAAAGGGCGATGAGGGCTTTTCTATCGGCAAAACCGAGGATAAACTTGGCATCAGAGCTTCTTCCACGACAGAACTGATTTTCCAGAACTGCAAGATTCCGAAGGACAGACTGCTTGGAGAGTTGAACGGCGGTTTCAAGGTTGCAATGGCAACGCTGGAAGGAGGCCGTATCGGTATCGCAGCGCAGGCGGTCGGTGTTGCGCAAGGCGCGTTTGATCTGACCGTCGAATATATGAAACAGAGAAAACAGTTCGGCAAGAAACTTTCTCAGTTCCAGTACCTTGCATTTGAAATGGCGGAAATGAAAACAAAGATACATGCTTCCAGACTGCTGGTATATGAAGCAGCCTGTCTGAAAGATGCGCATAAACCGCATGCTGTCAACTCTGCAATGGCAAAATATTATGCGGCAGATACGGCAATGCAGACAGCTGTAAAATGCGTACAGTTCCACGGTGGATATGGTTTCACGAAGGATTATCCGATCGAACGCTACTTCCGTGATGCCAAGATCACAGAAATCTATGAAGGTACTTCCGAAGTACAGAAGTTGATTATTTCTAACAACATTTTTAAATAGACAGGAGGCATGGACAATGGCATTTAAGATTATCGTATGCGCAAAGCAGGTTCCGGATACTAATGTAATTAAGATTAACCCTAAAACAGGGACATTGATTAGAGACGGTGTTCCGTCAATTTTGAACCATGATGACGCAAACGCACTAGAAGAAGCATTAAAAATTAAGGACAAATATGATGACGTCACTGTTACTGTCATCTCCATGGGACCTCCGCAAGCACAGGATTTGTTGTTGGAATGCATTGCGATGGGCGCCGATGAAGGTATCTTGGTATCCGATAGAGCAGTCGGCGGTTCCGATACATGGGCTACTTCCAACACGCTGGAAGCCGCTA
>OLSK01000252.1_pt1 | contig 50601 bp, 47 predicted proteins | sample 1672781 | NCBI WGS metagenome assembly OLSK01 (sample SAMEA3136723, study PRJEB25190) | human gut metagenome | biome: human gut; feature: human-associated habitat; material: faeces | place: Austria | collected 2013 | reverse complement strand
CATAGCGTTATGATACAGCGCACTACTTGATAAGAGTAGAAAAATTATTTTGGATTGGAATGAACCCTATATTTCTCATAATGACTCATATATAATACATATTTCTTGATTTTGCTTACTATATGATACATATTTCTCTCATGAAAACCACATCCCCATTGCCGGGCCCAGTGAAAGCGGCGCTCAAGAAATTGGGGGCGGACATCAGCGATGCCCGTAAGAGGCGGCGTATCCCTACGACACTGATGGCTGAACGGGCATTCATTTCTCGGGCAACTCTGGGACGACTTGAAAAAGGTGACCCCAGCGTATCCCTGGGCAACTATGCCGCCGTCTTGTTCGTCCTGGGGCTGACCGACCGTCTCAAAAACCTTGTCGATGCCAATAATGATCCCGTAGGCAGGACTCTTGAAGAAGAACGCTTGCCCAAACGCATCCACCTTCCCAAGACTCATGAGTGATACTCCCATCGACGTATTCATTGACCTGCCTTCCTCTCAGGAGCCAGTACGAGCAGGCAGATTGTGGTCGTACTTTCGCAAAGGCCGGGAATCTGCCTCCTTCGAGTACAACAAGGAATGGCTCGCAAATCCGTACAGATTTGCACTGGAACCACTCCTGCCTCTGGCTGACGGTACCTTTCATACCACTCCCGGGCAAAGTGTATTCGGAGCGATTGGCGATTCCACCCCTGACAGGTGGGGGCGCGTTCTGATGCGGCGGGCTGAGCTGGCACGAGCGCGAGCAGCCAATGAAAGTCCGCATACGCTCTCCGAACTGGACTATCTGCTCATGGTGAACGACGAGGCTAGACAGGGAGCGCTGCGCTTTTCACAGGATGGTGGAAAATCGTTCTGCACCCCTCCGGGTACGACGCCGATTCCTCCTCTGGTCAATCTGTCTCGTCTGCTGCATGCCGCCGATCACTTCTGCCGGGACGATGAAAACGCCGAAGACTTGCGGTTGCTCCTCGCTCCCGGCTCTTCCCTGGGGGGAGCCCGACCCAAAGCATCAGTCAAAGATAAGTCCGGTCAGCTTTGTATCGCCAAGTTCCCTCGGCATGATGATGAATACAACATCGTTGCATGGGAAGCCGTCGCCTTGACTCTGGCATTCAAAGCCGGGCTTCAAGTCCCGCGTTTCGAACTGGAAACAATAACTGACAAGGATGTTCTGATCGTCTGGCGCTTCGACCGCACACAGGAACGGCGAAGAATCCCCTACCTGTCGGCCATGAGCATGCTGGGAGCCCGGGATAACGAACAGCACAGTTACCTCGAAATCGTGGATGCTATCCGCCAGTACGGCGCTACGCCCAGGCAAGACTTGCGCCAGCTATGGCAGCGAATCGCCTTCAGCGTCATGATTTCCAACACGGATGACCATCTTCGGAATCACGGGTTCCTTCAGGCCGGGGGAACAGGCTGGTCTCTATCGCCACTGTTCGACGTGAACCCGACTCCCGTGGATATACGCCCCCGCTACCTCAATACGGCTATCGACTGGGAAGATACATCCGCATCCCTGGATGTCCTCCGCAGTATCGCTCCTGAATGCGGGATCAAGATCTCTGAAACGAATGACCTGCTGAACCCGATTGCCCGGGCAGTCAGCCAGTGGCGGCAGGCGGCGGAATCATTCGGCATCAACAAACAGGAACAGGATCGCATGGCCTCTGCCTTTGAACATGGAGATGGATTTATGGCAGTATTGACGTAAGAGAGGGAATGAACCTGATTTTGTTTGTCTAGCCTTCGGAAATTTCAACCCTGTGATGATCATTTAGAATCCAGGTGTCCCCGGAGATAGCCAATATCGACTGACTAGGATTTATACTGTAAACAATAATAATCATGAATAATGACTGGACGGATGAAGAATTAAGGGCAGCAGTAGATGTTTATGTTGAGATGCTTCAAAAACACCATTCCAATAAGCCTTTTACAAAAAAGCATTACTATGAAGAACTTCATCGTAAATATGGACGCACGGAGAAATCCTTTGCGTACAGGATGCAGAACATATCCTATGTTCTGGCGTTAATGGGGCGAAACTGGCTACCAGGATTAAAACCGGCTAAAAATATTGGAGCAAAGAATGCGGCGAAAGTTGAAAAAATGTTTGCTGAAGCGGAAGGAGTATCCTTTATTCCCGTTGCGAATTTTGAAACTGCTGTGCGTGAAGAATTGGACAAACCATTACTTCATGAACCAATAGGGAATGTAACTCCAAAAATCATACAAACTAAGATCTCGGCTTACCAACGTGACGCGAAGGTAAAAGCATGGGTATTGAAAGTAGCTAACGGAATTTGTGAAGGATGTAGAAACGTCGCCCCTTTTTATGGCACGGATGGTATCCCATACCTAGAAGTTCATCATATTAGACAGCTTGCCGATGGTGGTTCCGACACGATAACGAATGCAGTTGCGTTATGTCCAAACTGCCATCGAGAAATGCACTACGGCATAGATAGAGATAGTTTGATTTCAAAACTTTATAGCAAAGTGCCTCGATTAATTCGGGAATAATCTCATGAACGATTTACCCATGCGGATCCTTTTCACGAATGCCTTTCCGGTCTGTAAGATTGCTTCCGGGGCGCTACGGAAGTAGTTTACGAGGAGAGGCACCAAAGGGACTTTCTCCTTTACCGGAACCTCCCTGCGACAGCTAAAAAACAGCTCGACTTCATGATGAAGAAGAGCTGCTGAATGGCGGCCTTATCCGTCCCTGGCTTCCAGCGTCCTGACGATCGCCTCGGCTCCCCGTTTGTACACGGTCACGGCCAATAGCTCTCCGTCGCGGAAGACGGCCCAGAAGCGGGTGCCCTTGTACTTCTCAATCGTCAGCATCAGGCAACTCCTCCTTTCCGGGATGATGGCGGGACTTGAGCAGATGTCTCAGTACGGCCCCGATATTGGCTTCATACATGTCCCGTGTGCGCTTGTTGCAGGCCACAGCGTACAGGCATCGCACATCAAGGATGTCGATGGCTTCACCGCAGAGCCGAATGCAGCTTTCCAGTGTATCCAGTTCCGTCTCCGGAATCGGCGAATCCAGCAGGATGCTTTCGTCCTCGTCCAGAGACTTCTGCTGTTCTTCCGTCAGTTCAGGGAGGTTCACCAGAGCCGTCATGGACGGGCCGTGAATCGGCAGCTTGCTCAACCCCAGCGAAGGATCGTTCTGATGACTGCTGTAAAGAGACACCGCCTTCTCGATCCGGGCCAGTAGTTCCGTGTCCAGTTCCATGTACACGTACGGGGCGTCCGTATTGTATCCGCTCGTGGAGCGCAGTTGCGCGATGATGGGCATCGTCTCCATGTCTCATTCCTTTTCTGTCAGGGTTACTTGCGGAAGAAGGCGATGACGCCCAGGATCAACAGCACGGCGAGCAGATACGGAGCCACGGCCACCAGAGCCGACAGGATACCGACGACGACCGGTCCCAGCAGACACAGCAGTACGAGTACCACCAGAGCAATGAGGAGGTCTTTCATGTTCATGGCTATGCTGATGCGTGAGCTCTTGTCCGGGATGATCGACGAGCCGGAGCAGCAGCTGACACCCATTGCTTGAGCGCCTGTCGTCCGGCATAGGTAATCAGCCAGCAGTCGGACCGAAGCAGGAATTCTTCTTCCTTTGTGCGGATGATGAATTCCTTCCCTGCCAGACCACGGACGGCATGCCTGACGCTCTCCTGTTCGATGCCACGGCATTCCGCCATGATCTCCTCATCACTGCGTTCAAAGTCGCCGTGAAGGTACAGGAGAATGGACAGTTCCAGCCCGGTCAGCAATGGAGTCCGTTCCATACGTTTCAATCTCGGATGATGTTTTCTTCTCATGATTGTCTCAGGTCAGTTGTTCAGGGCGTAGCTGTCGGCCAGATCCCAGAGCTCCCGGTTCAGGCGCGTATTGCCGTCAATGCCATTGAGCGCCCGCAGGGAGCGGCGGCGATAGACGCCATCCTTCTGAGGCTTCAAGGGAACGCCTCCCCGAATCAGGTTTTCCTGAACCCGGTTGAAGCACTGCCAGACAGTAGCCGGACCTCCCGCCGTAAAGCCGATGTCGTTCCAGCGCCGGGGCGACAGAAGAGCTTCAGGACGTATCCTGTCTTCATAGTCGTCTCCCATACGCAGTTGTGCCGCTTCATGAACAAAGTCCACCTGCCTTTTGTAAGGTAGTTTCACTCCCTGCATGCGGCGGATGTCGTCCATGATCCGGGGCGTTTCAGAGGCCAACTGAAGACTGGCCGCAATCACATCCTCCCCGGTATGGCCCATATGGCAGATGTTGATCGCGGCAATACGCGCCCCGACAATCAGACCGTTGGTACACACCAGCCGGAAGATCCCGGCCATGAGCTGGTAGGAACAACTGCCGTTGTGGCTGTTGATCATGACCACTTCGATGCGCTGCTCACGGTGATGTTCCAGCACATCCCGGTGGGCGAAGCGAATCAGGTGCTTGCGGGTAGGAGTGCCGTCCGGTTTCCGGGTACGCTGTTCCTGAGCTCCGACGACGAGAAACCCGGCTTCTTCCATCTGGTCAAGCAGAGAGTCGGACGAGACGAAGCGGTATTTCTTCGAGCGGCTCTCGTCTTCGCGGTCGGCGAAGACGGAGGGCGCGACACGCCGGATCTGGAATCTGTCCAGCGGGCTGTTGTCGCGATTGCGATAGAGTTCGCGTGTGGATGTGTGAGTATTCATATTCATTGATGATTGATTTGTTGCAACAAAAAGCCCGCCCCCGGAACAAGGCCGGGAGGCGGGCTCAGACAGGAAGCAGAGAATCTACTTCCTCAGGAATATATGACGTGGAGGGATAGAGATTTTTCAAAGTGATCGGTTCAGCAGAAATTGATCCTTTATTTTATTTCATGTTGATTTACTGATCAATTTTCGCTAAATCTATCATACGCATTACGCATGTCTGCTCCGCTTATCAAACAATTTGGAACTGTTCCCATTCATACACATATCCTCAAGTCAGTTCTCGAGGACTACAAGGCTCCTATGGCCAGGATTGCAAGACTACAAAAAAAGGGACAGCTTCTTAATCTACGTAGAGATTTGTATATATGCCTTCCTGAAGAAGGTTCTCCCTCTCGGGAGTTGATCGCCAACCATCTACTTCACCCCTCTTATGTTTCATATGAAACTGTCTTGTCGGCGAAAGGAGTCATTCCTGAACGGGTACATACCACCAAGTCCGCATGTATGAAGAGAAACAAGGTATTTGAGAATGCTACTGGACGCTACGAATACCTTCATGTGTCTGATGCATATTTCCCCATTGGCCTAATCAAGCAAACGACTAATGAGGGATACTGTTATATATCAGCTTCAACGGAAAAAGCGTTGTGCGATCTGATTATTTCTTTTCCAAACCTCCGTATCCAATCAGTAAAGGCCATGCGCTTCTATTTAGAAAATTATCTAAAGACAGATTGGAATATCATCTCAAATATGGACACCAGTATTATCCGTGCATGTGCTGAAACAACAAACAAGAAAAAAAATGAACTGAAGCTATTGGAAAAGGCTATTTGTTATGAACGTGTTTGATGAAATTTTAACCTCCTATAAGGTAATGCAACAGATTGCGCTTCGTGTCCTTTACAACAAGGGAGCAAATCAAAATAGGACAAGGAGTCATCAGTAATGTCTGAGAATAAACAGGGGCTGGCATATTCCGTGGTTTCGTACTTTTGTGGATGTGGTGGTCTGGATTTGGGCTTTCGCGGTGACTTCAGATACCATGATGAAGACTACAAGCGATTACCATTCGTAATCCGAGCGGCATACGACTATGAGCCGCTTTGTGTCGAGACTTATAACGGTTATTTCGGAGAAGGACATGCTTTCGTCAAAGATCTTTCCACGGTTGATGTGAATTCTGTTCCGAAAGCGGAGGTACTTATTGGTGGTTTTCCTTGTCAGGAGTTTTCTTCTTGTGGCCCTTTGGGAGGTCTACAGTCTGAGCGAGGGAGACTGTATCAGACGCTTATTACATATATGAATAAGCATAAGCCCATGGTTGTTGTGGGTGAAAACGTCATTAACCTTGAGCGTATGGAAAATGGAGAGGTATTGAAGACCATTAAGACCGATCTCACTAACGCTGGGTATAAAGTTGAGGTTTGGAAGATGTTCGCTCCTGACTATGGAGTTCCACAGCGTAGGGCGAGATTATTCTTTATCTGTGTAAGGAATGACATTCACGAAGTAAATGGATTTCCTGAAATTCCAAAGCCTAGATTTGAGGGGAAGCACAGGAGCATTGAGTGGGCTATAGGTGATTTGGTCAACGTAACAGATGAAAGTGTACCAAACCAGAGCCAATATTTCGGTGCTTCCCGCGCGAAAAAGGGCAATGGGCAAGGCGACGAGAGCAACAAAAAAGATTTGCCTGCCTATACAATTCGGGCAAATCCAAAGTCGAGGGTTCAGTTCCACTACTCGTTGGACCGAAGGCTGACCGTTCGTGAGTGTGCGAGGATTCAAACGTTCCCCGATAATTTTAAGTTTATTCATGCCAAGACAACAAGCATCTCTCAAATAGGGAATGCGGTACCACCAATGCTTGCGTATATAGTGGCAAAGACCATAGTGAATTATCTGAAAACTGTGAAAGAAGAAGAAAGAAATGTGTAATATGAACACACTCGATATAACGCCGACTCCGAGAATCTTGCGGACATTGGGCGAAATACCGTTTCAGACGTGGCAATGTGTCGCTGAACTGATTGACAACTCTATCGATGCGTTCCTTTCTGATAAAACCGCAATACCGGAAGAAGACGAGCGGAAGATTGTCGTGACGTGGGCTTCCGACTCAGTCGCTACGGATGACCGCGCTATCGAGGTTACAGACAACGCTTGCGGTATGTCGATAGAACAGCTACAAAATGCTGTTCGCGCGGGATATTCAAGCAACGATCCCATTGGTAATTTGGGGCTTTTCGGTATGGGATTCAACATCTCGACCGCGCGCTTGGGTGAAGTCACAACCATTATGACTACAAGGAGCGGGGACTCCGATTGGGTCGGCATCAAGATTGACTTCCAAAAGTTAATCGATACCAGGCGTTTTGATGCTCCTATTATCCACAAAGCGAAAAGTAATCCCGCTGAACATGGTACAAAGATAACCATCTCGCGACTTCGTCATGGCATACTTACTGAGTTGCCGAATAAAGAGAATGAAATTCGACAACGACTAGAGGCGATTTACGCATCACTTCTAAATAATCAGGAAATCGCTATATACGTTAAAGGCAGACAGTTGCGCCCGCGAAACCATTGCGTTTGGTCTGAGTCTCGCTATGTGCGCTACAGCGACCAGAATGTATCAGCCCGCATGATGATAGATCGAAATCTTGGCGACGCTCTCTTCGACTTGAGCCGGAACTGCTATTTGACTGCCGATGAAGCGGAACAATACTATGTTGACCAGCAAGAGGGACGTGATTTACCGGCCCATATCGTAGAACGAGGTAAGAGGTTAACTGGCTGGCTTGGAATTCAACGGTACGCCGACCCAAACGATTTCGGCATCGATTTCATACGGAATGGGCGAAAAATTCTCATATCCGATAAGTCACTGTTCCAATACGAAAACCCCATCACCGGGCAAAAAGAACTTCAGTATCCCTTGGAATTGGGTACTTCGGTAGGTGGTCGTATTGTTGGCGAGTTGCACGTTGACTACCTGTTGCCGACATACCAAAAAAACGACTTTGACCGTTCTGATAACTCTTGGGCTCAGACAGTAGAGGCGATTTGTGGTGTGGGTCCTTTCTTACCTAAATCAAGAAAGGCTTTGGGATTTTCCGAACAGAATCCCTCTCCTCTCTGTGTTTTAGTCAACGCCTTCCGTAGGGTTGACAAAGGCACAAAGTGTCTCTTTGCTCCTAACGATGTGGCAAAAAGATATGCCACCGAGTTTAGAAAAGGGATGCGCGACTACCTAGACGACATTTTGTGGTGGAAAGCCGCTCAAGAGGAAGACCAAAAGCAGAGTACCGGGGGTGCGAGGGCGACTACCGCAGTCAATACGGGAGAAACTCCGTCTGACGATATTAGCGCATACATTAGTGGGACGGTAATATCGCCGCCACAGGTAATCGTTCGTGGTAACCCAACAGACGACTCGCAACCGAGCTCGCTGCCGGTGACTACTCCCCAACCCGTTCCCTCGCCGGAAACGTCTAAGTTGGATGAGTTAATTCAAAGGGCTATTTCCGTAAGCCAGTTGAGTGGGCGTAACTATAAGTTTGGTAACACCGGCTCGTTAAATGTGAGGGTGTATGAGTTAAGCCGTGGCTCAATATTTTATCGCGGTGAGAAAAAGCCATGCTTCTTTCAGTCTGACGGCATAGACTGTGACTTTGTCTATGACCCGTCGCATCCGTTGCTCGCTCAGTACCCAATAACCGCGAAGATGCTCCTATTGCAGTATCTGTCGGAGAAACTGAAAGCTCGTGATAGTCTGCCTGATTTGGTATCGGTATACGCCGAACTAGTGGAGACGACGATGCAAGAAGCCAAAATAGATCGTCAATCGCTTCAAGATAGAGCAAGTAGCGCGTTTGACCTTCTGAGAGAAAAGCTAGCGGTTGCTCTCAGAGACCGCGCTGCTGACGTGGTTAATTGTGTCCACGAATCGGCGGGAGAGGTCGAGGAAACTGTTACGAACCTAATTCAGTCAAACACTACCTTGCTCACAGCTTTCCAGTCTGGAATAGAAGAAGGATATGATGCTATTGATTATGTACCGCCTAAAACGTTGTATAGACTGATTGAACGATTCCCAGAGGATGTGTTTGACGGAAAGGTGCTTCAAACTCCCTATATAACAATCAATTTGCAAGATGAAAAAGCGACCCTCCGTGCTCGAGATGAGTCCAAAGACCGTGCCCTATCATTTATCAAGGACGCTCTTAGGGTAATTTCCGGCTATAGCCAGCGTGTTCAAAAGAACGAACTCGCACGCGCGTCGTTGAGCGTGGACTTCTTGCTTAAGGAGCTGAACGCATGAATTTTTACACGGACGACATATCTAACGGGTATAACTGGAAAGGCCTTGAACGGGTAATTGCCCGATTAATGGAACATTTGGGTTGGAATGACACCACTGTTATCGGTGGAGCAGGCGACAAAGGGTGTGACATCCTCGCCACACGACCAGAAGGCCACCAGATTAGGTCTTGGGTTGTTCAGGCTAAGGCTGTTTCTGGCGACCGCTATATAGGACCTCAAGCTTTGAAAGAGGCTATTGACGCTTTGTCATTCTATGACGCTAACATTGCCGCTGTTGCCACTAACGGGGAGTTTACCAAAACCGCTCGTCAACGTCAGAAGCAGCTTGAGAAGAACGGATACACCCTAAAACTTTGGAATGGCGCGTTTATCCAAGCCCTTATAAACCAGATGCCCGTCGACCATGCTAGTCGGCGAGGATTGAGGCGGTACCAAGACAAAATTGTCCAAAAGGTACTCGCGGCATTTGAAAGAGGAGACAAGCGAGCGTTCTACATTGTCGCCACGGGACTTGGCAAAACGGTCATCGCCGCGACTATTGCCCGTGAACTTTGGGAAAAGGGATGTCGGCGCATTCTCGTACTGTGCCATGCCACTGACTTGGCTCTTCAGTTGGAACAGGGCTTTTGGTCACAAATAAAAAAGGAGGTGCCAACTTCGGTATTCTTCGACGGCTTGCCGCCACGCGACACGGAAGGTATCTCCTTTGGGCTTTATCAAAGCCTATATGGTTATCTTCCGGGAGTTGAGCCAGGCCAGTTTGATGTCGTGATAGTTGACGAAGCGCACCACGCACTCGCACACGGCTTCAGAACTTGCCTGGAACATCTAAAACCAAAGTTCTTGATCGGCATGACAGCTACTCCTTGGCGCGGTGACGGGCAAAGCCTTACAACTGTTTTCGGAGAGGCTTTGGAAAAGGTATCGCTTGTTGATGGTATGGCGATGGGTTATCTCTCCAAAGTGGATTACCGAATTTTGTGCGACAACGTAGACTGGGATAATATGGAGCGGATAAGTAGGCAGAATCTCTCAATCCGCGACCTGAATAAACGTCTATTTCTGCCTCAACGTGACGAGGCCGTCATTTCGGAGATTAGGAAAGTTGTCAAGGATATTCCTAATCCAAAGATAGCTATATTCTCGCCTTCCATTGAACATAGTAATCGTTTCGCTGATATGCTTTCAGCGGCGGGAATTCCCTGTGCTGCTCTGTCGAGGGTTGATAAAGCGGAACGGAGGCGGAGGCTTTTGGCGTTCGCAGCGGGAACTTATCAAGCGGTTAGCGCGGTAGATGTCATGAACGAGGGTATCGACATACCCGACGTCAATATCCTTTTATTCTTGCGGGCTACGCACTCACGTCGGATATTCGTTCAGCAGCTTGGGCGAGGGTTACGCTTGTCGGACGGCAAAGAGAAAGTCATCGTATTGGACTTTGTATCGGATATTCGCCGTATGGCCGATATCATTGAAATGAACAGAGAGGGAAAAGTCAAAGGAGCGGAAAATGAGGTCATTTACCTTCAGGAAGGATTTGTATCTTTCTCTGACGCGAGAATGGAGAGTTTCGTAAACATGTGGCTTGAAGATGTAGCGGATTTGGGTGGCTCTGACGACGAGACTAATCTGAAATTTCCAGAGGGATTTTGATATGACACAAAAACTGCCAAACAAGAAGAGAAACCAAATTGAGACACTCATATACGCTAGAGCCGATGAGATGAGCTACAGGACTTTAAGCCGTCCTGAGAGTTCTCTATTTTTGGACTCTCTTGTTGAGGATTCCGCTGTTGGTGGCGTGTTGCGGGAATACTACCCAAAGGAAAAAGTTCGCACATACATCAAGGATGGAATTCTCAATGCCTACATGAAACGGTTTACGAAATGCGCTCTCGATGGGGTGTCTCCGACTGACACAATTCAGCGAATATACGGAGTCCCATCGTTTGTTATTCAACAATGCACAGGAAAAGACTCACGGGTATCGGTTTCTCGCTCTGATGACGGTCGTATTTTTGTCATCAGCGGTGGAACCGTTCTAAAATGGGAAACTGCGCTGAGGAAAGCTCTAGAACTAATAGCGAGAGAAGCGGGACTATCAGTAGATGGGAAAATGCCTGAAATATGCCTTCATCTTGTTGCCACGAATAACAGTCTCACTGTGGCAGATAAGAAACATATTAAAACCGCGCTCGGAGCCGTTGGAGTAGCGGCGGTATTCTGTAACGATTGACTTTGTGGTTTAGGAGATGCATATGTCTAGGACTTTAGAAATGACCCATAAGATTATGTCTGCGGTGAAGTCCAAAAATACGAGACCAGAACTCGCGCTTCGCCACGCTCTTTGGGCACGCGGTTTGCGTTATCGAGTAAACGTAAAATCTCTCAAAGGCAAACCGGATGTGGTTTTTACGAGGGCGAAAATTGTGGTTTTTTGTGACGGTGACTTCTGGCACGGACATAACTGGGCAATCCGAGGCTTATCGTCGTTAGAGGAAGAACTGGATAAATATACGCAGTTTTGGCGGGACAAAATTCTCGGTAATATCCAACGAGATAAGCAGCAGACCGTTCATTTGGAAAATGAGGGGTGGAACGTGATAAGAATTTGGGAGAGCGATATAAAAAAAGACGTCGTAAAGTGTGCGGATATTATTGAAGAGGCGTATCAAAAGGCCATATCAAAGTAAGAAAGTCTCAATGAGAAATAAACTGTTCCCAGGGGCTGCCGTCCATTCGAGAAGGCTAAAAAGAAGCCAACCTTACGGCAGGCTTCTGAATGACTTCCACACTACTTTCTACACCACCCGGAACATTCTTTCCTGTACTGGCACCAGGAGCATTGCATCCCGGGCTGTGGATGGAAACGCTCGGTAGTAATGCCTTCGTAGGCAATCCTGTACAGGTCGGCGACGCGCTGCTTACGCTGTTCGTCAGCAGGCGGAATCTTGACCCGGATTACCTGCGGCGTCTTTGTCTTGATCAGATAGATTAGATCCAGTGATGGAGGAGAGCCTCCTGTGGCTTCTTCGATCATCATCTGGTAGGTGACCAGCTGGAGTTCATGATCAAAGGCGGCGTACCCGACGTCCGGTTTGGCGGCAGCGGATTTGTAGTCTACCGCCGTCAAATCGTGCTGGACAAGGTCGATAACGCCGCGCACGGGAACCGGCAGGTCGGGGATGGTGGCTGACAAGCCGACTTCTACTCCTAGGGGCATTTGTGAAGCAACTTCATCGGAGCTCATGTAGGCCTTGACCGTGTTCCAAGCACAGGAATGTACCTTCTGGCGTGTTTCTTCGTCGGCGTAGTCCACCGGCCCTTCCGTCTTCTCCAGCTCCAGGAAGTGAGTGGAGAAGGCTTCTTCCATGGCCGTCTCACTGCTGTCTTCTCCCCGCCATCGGGCGAGGTTGAAGGATTGGAGTGTGGCGTGGATAGCCTTGCCGACATGCAGGGCGACCGTTGTCGGCTTCCGTATCTGCGCTACCCTCTCGAAGAAGAAGCGCAGGGAACACGACAGGTACGATTTGACCGAGGAGGGAGACAGGTAGTCCGGGCGTACGGCAGAGGGAGAAGAAGCCTCCGAAGGAAACTTCTTCATCAATGCGATAGCCGGGTGCAGGGAGGATGAACGTATGGGGCGGGTTACGGGAGCAATCATAGGTCAGTACGGGTTGGAGTTACCGGCATAAGTCGCAGCGGGACGGCGGGTGTAGTTGTTCCTGCCTGATGCCGAGCGTTTGGATGTCGCACCGGAGCGGTTCATCAGCTCGTCGATCAGCCCGGAAGCTTCCATGCGGTCGAGCATGGCAACGACCTTGTTGAATCTCCGGGTAGCCAGTTCGTTCAGGGCAGAGTCATCCAGCCCGACCTTTCCGGCCAGTTCCAGGATGAGAGCCTGTTGCTTCTCCGAGCACTTCCATGCGGGAACGGTTGCAATAGAGGACTCGGGAGCTCCTGCAGGTGGTGTTTGTCTCACGGATGATTCTGATGTCGTCAGTGAAGCGGAAGCTCTAGGAACTGGCCTTTGTGTAGCCTGTGTGCCGTAATGTTCGTCAGGGACGAATCCGACTTGTTGGATTTGAGCATCGACGGCGGACTGAAGGGAGCCGTAGAGTCGTTCCGTTTCCGCAGCCAGTTCGGATGTGTGGGTGATTTCCGTTTCGATGGATACCTCGAACTGATGGGAGGAGTACCCCGGTAGTCCGAGACGTTTGCTGTAGTTGGCGATGAGTTTGATAGCCATGATGGTTGTTCTTTCCTTGTTGATGGGTGAATACAGAAAAGCCGCCATGCCCGGGATCGGGAACATGGCGGCTTTGTGAAGAATGACAGGCAGGTAATCCCTGTGTCTGGTATATATGACGGTGGAAGAGGTGTTATTTCAACGCTACTTCATAGCCTCTGCTTCCTGTAACATCTTCACACATTCCGCATTCTCCTCAGAGTTGGCGGCCAACATGAGAGCTGTTTTCCCATCCTTATCTTTTGCCGTCACATCCGCCCCGGCTATTAACAATGCTCTCACACATTCCGCACGTTTATGACTAGGAGAAGGTATAACCGCATACATAAGAGCCGTCCGTCCTTTGTTCTCCTTCATATTCACGTCTGCCCCCGATTTTAGCAGTACTTTCATGCATTCTATTTGCCCATAAAAGGCTGTTGTCATCAGAACCGTTTCTTCATTCTCATCTTTCACATTTACGTCTGTTCCGTACGCTAGCAATACTTTCACGCATTCCGCATGCCCATTCATAGCAGACCACCAGAGAGCAGTCTGTCCGCCGTTCCTTTTCTCGTTCATGTCCGCTCCAGCTTTCAACAGTTCTTTAACGATCCCGGCATCCCCATTCTCGGCAGCCTTCATGAGAACCGTCCATCCGCCGTTATTCTTCATGTTCACGTCTGCCCCGGCTTCTATCAATGCTTTTACGCTGGCAGCATCTCCATTAGAGGCGGCAAACATGAGGGCTGTTTTTCCGTCCTCATCTTTTGCATTCACGTCAGCCCAATTTTTTAGCAATATTTTCACACATTCCGTATGCCCATTCTCAGCAGCCAACATGAGAGCCGTTTCTCCATCCTGGTTTTTAGTATCTACACGTGCTCCGTCATTGAGCAATTCAGTTATCCAGTCAATATTACCATTTTTGGCAGCCTTCATGAGGACCGTATTTCCTTTCCAATCGCTTTTATTGGCTTCCGGATTGTCGGATTTTCCACATGAGGAAAGGAATAATACGGAAATCAACGGAAGAATCGCAACGTGACCGATTCGATATATCTTCGAATTTATATGTTTCTTCATAAGTTTATGATAAAATTAACGAACTGTTAACATGGAAGTTTTGTATTATGATATTTAGAAATCAATTTATTGATATAATAGATCATAAATATAGCACAAACAGAACATCCTGTGGAAATTATACTGCCAATGATCAGCCAGCTCTCAAAGCTACTCCGGCTGGCCGCTCCTCTTAACGCACCATGGACAAATAACCCGAGTATATTAAGAACACAGTACGTTAAGAATGGCCATAATTGAATGCTTCCGGGTCGTTTTAGAAGCTTATCTCCTAATGAACTGACTTTGCAAAATGCAACAAATCCCCAATAAAAATTAAAAAATGGAATGAAAAGAAAACCTATAGCCTGACCGGGAGAAGGGATCCGAATACGACCGGAAATATTCTGCAATACTTTCCATGCTTTGAACAGTCTGATCAATAGTAAGATGGATGCCGTCAAAAAAGTCAATATGGAACCCCATGAAAAGATTATGGAAGCACCGTAACTGCGATCACTGAATGCTATGGTTGACACTATACTCAGGATTGATGAGGCGCAGAAAAAACTACAGGCAACCCAGCTTTGAGGTTCCATATAGTAAGTGACAGGGCGAATATCTAGAATATCATTCAGAGACACCCAATCTGTCATACCCTGTTTCCACCCTAATTCGGAGCCATATAACTTTCCTATTTTTACAAAGTTCTTCAATTCATCTAAAGAATATGGCCCTTGTTTATTGCCATCATAATCCACTACATAATACTCTTTCTTGAAATTATCGGGAATGGAAGGAATTGGCGGTGTTGGAGGAATAGAGGCGGAAAGAGGAGGTGTATTCGGTTTGCAATCGGTAGTTTCTCTCTCCTCATTTGTTATTTTCTCTACACTCGATATCATTGTTTCAATGAGTATCCAGCCAGCCATCCCCTCACACCATACAAGCGTGCCTTCCGGATATTTGCTCGCTTGATACCGGGCAATGAGAGCTTTTTCATCATACGGGCCTTCCTGTGTTTTATCCGGGAGGGTGATGTAATACTGTTTGCTATCCATAAATTTCAATGATTGTTATGCGACTAATATGTAAAAAGAGAGTGCGAAAGGTATCGTTTGGAGTTAAAAGCAACACCTTTCCCACTAATGACTCTTAGAGAGGCATACCATTCGATTTAAGGATACCTTTCCCCTGGCAGCGCTGACATTTCTGACCTCCGATGTTGCCTTTGCCCTGGCATCCGGGGCAAACGATGACCCCTTGGTTCTGTTGATGGCAAATGGCGTCCCCTACAGATTGCTGATGCGAGGAGGCCTGTGACTGACCGGCCATCATGCAGATGACCGTCAACGTAATAAGTGCGGCAATGCCGCCTGTTATGCATTTCTTCATATTATTTCCTTTCGTTTTATAGTTGTTGAACCGAAGCGATAAAATCTGTCTTATTCCGGAATAGATGAAGTCGGTTGCAGAATATGCCTCTTAACCCGCTTCCAGTTGCGGCAGGCCAACGTTCGGATCCCGGAATCCGACTGGCTGATCAGAATGCCATGCGCTGCTCGTTCACGTTCCAGAACGGTGCGGCGTTCCTTCTCGGTGAGAGTTCCGGGATGAACGACCTCGACAATCACAGGCGTCATCTTCCCGTCGGGAAAACAAACCATGCACCGATGCTCTACCGTTTCCATCCCGTCCGGCCAGATAATACCCCCGGCGCTTTGCACCTCCTCCAGAGAATGCCATTGAAACCCTTCCGATGAATCATGACCATGGCAATCCGGATGACGGCAGTCCGCGCAGCGATACCCCAGCGGTTCTCCGCACAAATCGTCCACCAGAACCTTGTTCCCGACAGTCAATTCTCCCTGTCGGTCCGTTTCCAGAGTCTGGACGATAGAACGGTGCATGGCCCGTTCGACGAGCATCAGTTGATGGCCTCCGCATTGGGGACAGGTGAACTGGATGATACTTTTCATTGCCGGCATCTCGTTTACATTGCCTGTATATCTCCTTTTTACGATTTTAGTCAACATGAAAATCTCACCTCAATCTCAAAAATAGGGATGTTATATAACCGTATTGCCATTCCTGAGCGATAGTGCTACATTCCGAAACATGGCAGGAGTGAACCAGGATGAGCTGAAAATGAACGTCAAGCTGTGGCTCAAAGCCAACAACTTTGACTACGCATGGCTCGCCGAACGATGTTTCGTCACGGAAGCGACCGTCCGCAACTGGATGGCGAAAAAGCCCATTCCCGCCGCCAAGGAACACATCATCCGGGAACTCATCAAGCAGCTCCCGATGACTCTCCCGAGCCGGGTGCAGGTGGAAGAGGAGACGTTGATTACCCTGAAACTCGACCCGGATACCCGCAAGGTTCTTGAGAAAAAAGCCTTCTCCCAGGGCAAGACCCTGAAGGAGTTCCTGGCCGACGAAGTGCCGAGGCTCGGCAATCCCCCGCTTGCTTGATCTGATTGTATGGACGCCTCCGGCTTCGCATTGCCTCCGGGAACTCTGCTGGGCAATTACAAGTTGCTCAAGGTACTGGGCCAGGGAGGGTTCGGCATCACCTACATTGCCTGGGACAGCCAGCTCAGACGCAACATCGTTCTCAAAGAATGTTTCCCTCTGGGGCTATGCAGCCGGGATTCGATTACAGGAGAGATCATCCCGTTGCCTCATACGTCCCGGCAGGCTTACCGGACGGCTATGGATTCACTCCGCAAGGAAGCGCAGACCCTGGCTTCCCTGAACCATGAACGCATCGTCCGGGTCTACGATGTTTTCGAGTCCCATGGCAGCATCTTCTATGTGATGCCGTGGGTGGAAGGCGGTTCGCTGCGGGAGCGCATGGATGAAGCTGCTTCCGGAAAGAGTACGATGACCCCGGAACAAACCGACGAGTGGCTCCTGCTCCTGCTGGATGGGCTGGACTATCTCCATGGCAAGGAGATCTACCATCGTGACATCAAGCCCGGCAACATCCTTTTTGATGAACGGGGACTGCCTGTTTTGATCGACTTCGGGGCGGCGCTCAACAAGCCGGAAGTGACCTGTACGATCACTCAGGGAGAGTTTTCATACACATACGCCTCCCCGGAACAGATCACTGGAAAAGGCGAAATCGGTCCATGGACGGACTTTTATGCGTTGGCCGCTACCTGGTACGAGTTGATGTCGGGAATTTCCGTCGAACCGGCCGACAGGAGGCTGATGCGGGATGATGTCGCCCCGCTCTCAGGCATGGCTCTTTCCCAGCCATGGCCCCGGGAATTGCTGGCATCCATTGACAGGAACCTGCGGCTCAGGCCTGAAGAGCGTTGTCAGACATCCGGACAGTGGAAGGAATGGCTGCAACAGGGAAAGTCCAGAGGATTACGGAAAACGGGAGCTTCCGGAAAATCCGTTTTCTCCGCAGTCACTGTTGCCGTTATCATTCTTGTACTTGCCGGCGTATGGCTATGGCAACAGTCGTCCCGGACTGACGTTCCTTCTTCTGCATCCCATCCGTCCGAACAATGGGCAGCCAAGCCATCTCAAGAATTCAAGGACGCCCTATACAGAAAAATCCGAACCTACTACAAACTGGATGACTATCTTGGCAAGGTTAAGGAATACGAAAGGAAGGTTGAGACGGCGCAACGCCAGTGTCGCAAGGAGATGGATGAATTGAAACAGGAGCTGGAAAAGGAGATTCTTTCCCTTGCGACCTACAATGACGCCATGGATTACCTCGACATCATCGGGAAGAGATATGATACATTGATGAAAAAATGGGGGACAACCTGTGATGAACTGAATAAGGGGTATCTCAACGAAGTCCGACTACCCCTGTCAAATATCACTGATAATGTCATTGCCGCCCATCCGGCTGAAACCAGGGAGGAGGAACTATTGCTTCCTGCCATGGAAGACAGAATTCAGAAAGAATGCAATGATGCTCAACTCGCAGAATTTTTCTGGAAGTTGAATGATGTTATCAGTAAGGACTCCACGGATCAAATGAGCTTCCTGATGAACATAGCCGAGAAACGGGCACAGAAATTACCCGTTTCTCAAGAATGACGATGCGTCAACAAGCCATTGTCAATAATGGGTGACAGAGAATCAAAAAGTGTGGCAACAGAATACTGCTGCTTTCTTCAAAGAAAATACATCACCATATACTGAAGCGTTTAACGGCCTGGAAGTGAAAATTATTTGCGACCCTTCTTGTTCTCCAGCTTTTTGATATCCTGCTCCAGTTCTTTCACATAGTCCTGTTCCGCTTGTTGTTCGTCTGATAATCTGCGACGTTCCTCATAAAGGCGATATTGTTCCCGGACATGTGCTTGAGCCTGCTTCCTTGATCTTTCCCCTTTACCTTTCATTACTCGTCGCCCCATGAGGAGAAGCAGCTCGTTAAGCTTATTTTCCCACTCATGCAGGAATATCTCACGGCGGTTCTTTGCCTGATCTTCCACAAAGTCCAGGCACAAAGAAGTCAAACGATTGAAATCGCTGATTTCTTCCTCTTTAAGATAGTTCTTTGCTACCGTTATATCACTGGCGTGAACCCGATCACCCACCCAGCTGGTCAACCCCATGTTGGGCACTGATGCGTCAGCGCGCATCATCATCAATTCTGCGGCACTATGTCCGGTAATAGCGTAGTGCAGCTTGTTTTGAATCGAGCTGAAAAACTCTGTCGTTTCCTTTCCGGACGGTATATAGTCAGCCGCCATGGCAAAAACATCCTTGATACGCAGGTACATGCGCCGCTCGCTGGCACGAATGTCCCGGATACGTTCGAGCAATTCATCAAAATAGTCCGGCAACGGTGTCGTTCCGGGAATCGGCGGGTTCTTCAAGCGTTCGTCATCAATGGCAAATCCCTTGATCATGTATTCCTTCAGGCGCTGGGTCGCCCATATGCGAAATTGAGTGCCCCGTATGCTATTCACCCGGTAACCAACGGAAATGATCATATCGAGGTTGTAGAAGATAACAGAACGTTTTACTCTCCGTTCCCCTTCGAATCGAACTGTAAAGAAATTCTTTACAGTTCCATCCTCTTGAAGCTCACCTTCTTGCAGGATATTCGCAACATGCTGCCCGATGTTCTGTTTACTTGTCTGGAACAGTTCAGCCATCATCTGCTGAGTCATCCACAACGTCTCATCATGGATGCGAAGATCCAGACGGATTTTGCCATCCGGAGAAGTATACAATAACAACTCTCCGGGAACCGGGGTTTCATCTTCTGTCGGCAGATGGGTCATACCTTGTCTTCTTTTCGATCAATCCATATTGCAACCCGAATAACAGCAGTCATTCTGGAACAACAAGCCCAATGGAGCATAGCAAAACCGCCATGCATGAAAAGCTCAAAGCTCCCATCATCCGACGACTTTCATCAAAAGGAATCGCTCCCATGGGAATATCTCTTGAAATAACTCCAACCGTTCTTTTAGGAAAACGCATAAACATGAAATAGTGGAGATAACACCATTCATGTTGTGGGCTATCTAAAAGAAAGCCCCTCCATGAGAGAGACTTCCTGATGTGGCCAGCCCTACACCTGCCACACATCCTCCGGGAGCGGAGTCAACGATACCCCGTTACCCGGCACAGACATGCTGACCATGCGGACACTTCGGCTCAACCATGAGAAAAGTTCTGTGAACTTCTGATCGTTGACCAGCATGGGCGGGCGTCCCGGGCTGATGCAGGAAAGCTCCGACAGATCAGCGCGGCCGATACCGAAAACGAACACGCTGAGCTTGCGGGCAGCCGTCAGTTCCTTCAATCGTTCCTCCAGCTCCCGGTGCCGGGCGCTGGTAGGCACGCCGTCCGTCATCACGACAAGCCAGGGCTGATAGTATTCCACCCCGTGTGCCCGATAGATACGTTTACGGCTGTCAAGTTCAGTCAGAGCCAGTTCAATGGCTTCGCCAAGGAGCGTTTCATTCTCCTGTGACGCGGTGATTTTGAGCTTTGAGTCTGATTCCCGGATCGGACCGAATTCTTTCACTGTCGTCGTTGTCCGAGCGAATGTGATCACCGCTACATCAGCGGTCAGTTTTGCCAGAGGATCGGCGAGGATGTCGCTAATGAACCGTTGAAGCCCGGTATTGAGTTCGTCTATCCGGGTAACGAGATTGTCTCCCGTGACGATATTCCAGTTGATCCCGTCAGAGTGTTCCTGACGGAGGATGTGTTGGTTGTCACCCCGGACAATGCCGTTCATGCTGCTGCTGGCATCCAGCAGGAAGAGAACGGGAAGCCGGGCGTTGGTGTTATTACTGAATTCTCGCAGGGCGGCGAGCTGTTCCTGTTTGGTGGATTTGTCAATGATGTGGACATGATGATTTGAATTAATGGTTGGTGGTTAATTTCGGGAGGCCTGATTCAACGCACTGCGACGCCTGATGCAGAGCCTGCACAGGGGACGGGTATGAGATTGTCGTAAACGCCGTGCGACATCGTCAGGAGCTTCCCTGAAGAGAATCCCGCAGTCCGTACAGATGTTGGGTGTCATCTGTACCAGCAGACTTCGGGGCGGACAGGGACGGTCGTACAGAAGATCCCGGTACATGGGATGATCCCTTCTGCCTCCCGGCTCCATATCCCTGAGGTATTGCTGCAAACAACGCGCCAGATACCCCAGCGTGACGCGTGGACGCAAATCGCGACGCTGGACACAGGTGAGGTTGTGACCCAGTGCGTCGCGGAGCTTGCGGGGGAGATACGACCAGACATAACGTCCGGGCGTATCGGGCGGGTAAATTCCCGGCGGCGGTTTGTACGAAGCAAACGGGTATGGCAGTACTCCCTTCCTGACGGCTTCCTGCATGTCTTCTCCACTACCTTGCCGAGCGAAGGGAGACAGGCCGAGAGTTAATGTCATGAAGAGCAGAACGGACAGGGCGTAGGCATCGTGGCTTCGGGTACGGAGGAAGTTTCCGTAATTACCGCGAAGCTCCGGTGCCCGGAACCGTTCCGTGCCAACCGAACAGGGATAGTCTTCGATCTGGAAACTATCGGCATCCACCCAGCAGACGGAGCCATCAGTAGAAACCATCACATTACCGGGATGCAGATCACCCAGAACGATACCGTAACGGTGCAACGAGTGGACTGATTCCGACAAGTTCAGACATAGCCTGGTTAGATCGTAACGGTTCCATGAGAGGAATTGTTTCTTCAGTAGCTCCGCATGAAACGCGAAAGCCCCGAGCGGAACACCGTCCACCCGGGGCATCAGTACGCCGACAAAACGCCGTAGTTCGTCGTACAGGATCTCACACGGCCATGCCACGCACGGGGAACGTATGGGGCGGGAACACATCAGCTGAAGCTTCTGATCACGCCAACGCATCCGTTGCGTTGAATGATAGAGCTTCGCTACGAGTGGTGATGCCGATGCTACATGGACAGCAAAGACGGAACCTTCACCGCCTTCTGCAATAGATTCTCCCAGAGCTATTCGTTTCCCCCGACCTGAGAACAGAACATCTCCGGTCGAATACTTCCTGCCATTGCCGCAGAGCGTTTCATCCAGTCGCCTTACCTGATGAGAAAAAGTATAGATAGACATAAATTAACACAATATATTGGTATTGTATCAATTATATATAACCCCCTAGATTTCTGTTTTACAAAGCGGCCATATGGGCCGCCCATTGTGCTATCTTTATGACAGAAACGCCTTGTGGAATAAGGGTAAAAACGCCCTGAAAGTGTACACACTTTGTACACAGATTGGGGCCGTTTGATGAAATTTGCACGAACTCCCCCTGAAACAAGTAACCCCTTCCAAGCTGTTAACTTAAAAGGGGTTATATGGTGCGCCCGAAAGGACTCGAACCTTCACAGAGTTGCCTCCACTAGAACCTGAATCTAGCGCGTCTACCAATTCCGCCACGAGCGCACATGGTTTGGTAAGAACGGGAGTCATTATGCACAGGAGGGGCTCCTTTGCAACCATTTTCGCGTGTATTCGGAAAAATATTTTTACGGACGTCTTTTTCCGTTCCCTTCCATGCCGCCCGGAAAACGATATAAGGGCTTCTCAAATCCTTCCGTATGCAGTAGGCTTCCGACGGCATTCAGAGGACACCATTTTCAGATTTGTGAATGAGAACAGGGAAAAACCGGTTTTAAACCGTTTCGAGATCATGGAACTGGCGTTCGGCATGTGCACGCTGGGCGCCCTGATGTGGCTTCTGTGGCTGAACGGGTTTGACGCTATTCACGAAGACCAGGTTTCCCTGCGCTATTTCCGGGAGATTCTTTCCCTGCTGGTCCTCGGGCAGCTGGCGGGAGTGATCGGGATTCTCCGTGAAAAATGGCTCGCCAAGGCCATCCGGAACCCGCGCTGGGTGGAACTTGGGATGGGGCTTCTCATTCTCGTCATGCTGATCGGGAATTATTCGAATTCCGCCTTTTTTTCCAGGATAGAGCTTCAGAACATTTTCCGTGCGCTGTGCCTTTGCTATGGAGCGGCTCCTCTGCTGAACCTGAAGGAGTATTTTTTCCGCATTGCCCGCAGAAAGAGGGGATTCCGCATGCCGCGCATCCGCCCTGCCCTGCTTTTTCTGATTACGCTGATCGCCTTCATTACGCTGGGGGGGACCCTGCTGATGTCTCCGGGCGCCACGAAGGAGGGCATTTCCCTGTCCCCTACGGATGCCTATTTCATCAGCACCAGCGCCGTGTGCGTGACCGGCCTGGTTCCCCTGAACGTTCACGAGCATTTCACCAATTACGGCCAGACTATTCTTCTGGCCCTGTTCCAGATCGGCGCGTTCGGGATCATGACGTTCACCTATTTTGTGTCCCTAATGGTGGGCCAAGGGTTGACCCTGCGCTCCAAGGTGACCATCAGCAATCTTCTGGACGAGGAGGGCATTACCCAGGTGGACCGGTTCATCAAGAATATTATTGCCGTCACGTTCGGTGTGGAAGCCCTGGGGGCCGTGGCTCTTTATTTTTCCTGGCGCGGCATTCCCGGGCTGGAAGGAGATACGCTGTGGTGGTATGCCGTGTTCCATTCCGTTTCCGGCTTTTGCAACGCAGGGTTCAGCCTGTTTGCCGACAATCTGGCTACGCCGGACGTGGCCTACAACATGGGCGGCCAGATCACCATCATGGTGATGGTGCTGTGCGGCAGCCTGGGCTTTGCCATGTATCTGGAGATTGTCCGCAGGGCCAGGGTGGCCCTGGGCTGGGACCGCCGGGATACGGTCAGCCGCCACTGGTCCACGTACAGCTGGCTGGTGGTGCGCATGACGACGGCACTGGTGCTGGGCGGCGGCCTTGTCCTGTTTCTGATCAAGATGATCGACGGGAGCCTGTTTAATTCGTCCGACCCCTGGTACTGGATTCTCTGGGAGAGCCTGTTCAACGCCACGGCGCGCACCGCTGGGTTCAACATTTCCGACATGGCGCTCAACAGCGTGCCTTATGCCCTGTTTCTTTCCGCCCTCATGTTCATCGGCGGAAATCCCGGTTCCACAACGGGAGGCGTGCACACAACCGCCTTTGCCGTTTCCTGCGGAGAGGTGGCGCGCATCCTGCAAGGGAAACAGGACGTCGTGATGCACAGGCGGCGCATTGCCCGCAGCGTAGTGGAACGCGCCGTCATCACCGTTATCCTGGCCGGGGCGTGGGTGGGCATGATGACGATGGTCATGTGCTTCGCGGAACCGGACCTGTCCCTGGAACGCCTGTTTTTCGAGGTGGTCAGCTCCTTCGCCACGGTCGGCTTTTCCTGGAATGTCACTCCGGAACTCAGTGATTTGGGCAAATGGATCATCGTGTTCAACATGATCGTGGGACGCGTAGGCATGGTCGCCTTCGTGCTGGCTTTCATGAAGCAGCCCTCCAAGTCGCCCATCCGCTATCCGGAAACCAGGCTTCCCCTGAGTTGACGCGCCGTCAAACATCCGTTTACCGTGTCATACACGGATGACAAACGCAGTTCCCTCTTGAAAACACCCGGTTTGCATCAACAATGCCGGACTCTCCGCGCCTGGCCCGGCAAACAGCAATAACGGCAGGCCTTCTTGTTATGAATAATCCTTCCACCGTCTCCTACCGCAAAATCTGGCTCATGTCCTATCCTCTCATGATCAGCCTGATTATTGAACACATGATCGGATTGACGGACGCCGTCTTCCTGGGACGCGTGGGGGACGTGGCCCTGGGCGCCTGCGCCCTCGGCGGGGTGTATTACATGGCCATGTTCATGCTGGCGTTCGGGTTCGGATTCGGGGCTCAAATCATCATTGCGCGCCGCAACGGGGAGCGCAGGTACAACCGCATCGCACCCACAATGATCCAGGGCTGTTATTTCATGCTTGCCCTGGCGCTCCTGCTTTTCTTCGCCTCCCGGTACCTTTCCCCGTCCATCCTGGGCCATGCCATTGAATCTCCGCAGGTGTTCGGAGCTACCATGGAGTACCTGCACTGGCGTACTTACGGCGTTTTCTTCTCCTTCCTGTGCGTGATGTTCCGCTCCTACTACGTGGGGATTACCCAGACGAAGATCCTGACGGTCAATTCCATCGTGATGCTGTTGAGCAACGTCGTGCTGAATTACTGCCTCATTTTCGGCAAGGGCGGATTTCCGGCGATGGGTGTGGCGGGGGCAGCCATAGCCTCCAGCGTGGCGGAAGCCGTTTCCCTGGCCTTTTTCATCATTTACACGGGCATCACGGCGGACAAGAGGAAGTACGGCTTCCGCAAGGCGTTCACGTTCCGCCCCCAGTTGCTGAAGGGTATGCTGTCCATTTCCGGGTGGACGATGGTGCAGTCCTTCATTTCCGTTTCCGTCTGGTTCATTTTCTTCCTGGCGATTGAGCACCTGGGGGAACGCCCCCTGGCTGTCACCAATATCGTGCGCAACATGGCAGCCATGCTTATCATGGTCATGAGTGCATTCGCCACCACGGCGGGGGCTTTGATCAGCAACCAGATCGGCGCCGGAGAACAGCGCTTCCTGTTCAAGACCTGCGGGATGACGCTGAATCTTACCTATGCGCTGCTGATTCCGCTTCTGATTATCCTGTGCCTGTTCCCGGAACCCATTCTCAGGATTTTCACGGACAATCCCTCCCTCATTGCGGCCAGCATTCCTTCCGTTTACGTCATGGCTACTTCCACCTTGATTTCGGCACCCGCCTTCATCCTGTTCAATGCCGTTTCCGGCACGGGAAACACCAGGGCGGGATTCGTGATGGAGATGATCACGCTAGCCGTTTATACGGTCGCCGTTTACTACGGCGTCATCGTGCTCAAGCCGGACGTGGCTCTCTGCTGGTTTTCCGAACATATTTACGGACTCGTCCTCATTTCCCTGACATGGTGGTACCTCAAGAGCGGCAGATGGCGCGGCAAGAAGGTTTGATGGCAACGGCATCCCTTCGCTTCCCGGAAAACGATGAAAGACGGATGCCCCATGTTCAAATGGTTGCAACAAGGCGGCTGGCCCCTGTTTGCTGTCCTTGTGCTTTTGAGCAGCATTTACTTGCCGTACCGGCAGATTCATGATCCGGATTACGATGGCCCCGGAGCGACATGCACCGAGTCACATCCGGATTTAACGTGGTACGAACCGCCGGACGGCCACAGGAATTCCTGGGCCTCCCTGTGTTCCGGAAACCAGGTGACATACGTATTCCGGGCGACAGATAATTCTACCTGTTTATGACGCATCAATGTGTTCATGGATGATTTGGCGACCGAACGCAAGGAGTGGAGTTTGCCGACGGAGACGGTCATTCGACTGTCCTATGACGGTTTTCCGGCCCCTTTAAGGAAGGAGGCCGCTCCGGGAATATTTACACGTTTGGGAACATTGTATTGCAGGCATTGCCGGCATGCACGGGAGTAGTGTTTGTCGGACTCGTGTACATGAGCCTGGCAAAAAAGCCGAGCTGGAAGGGTGCGTTTTCCCAGGTTCTGCTCTATCCGGCGTACATTCCTTGTGGCATTTAGGTGACGGCGTATGATGCCGCCGATCTTGTCCGGAACCATGACGAACATTCCTGGGAGCCACCGTTCCCGGTAGGGAGGACGTTTTTCCGGCAGAGGAAGCAGAGGAAGAACTGCGGGCTTACGGATTCGAATACAAAGGCTCCTGTGAGGGAGTCCGTTATTATGTACGGTACGAATAGCTGCGTTGATGCGGATATGTGCTCGGAACGAGAAGCATCGTGGCCTCCGTCAATGAGGAGGGAGGAAAACATTTGTTTCTGCTCCAGATGCGTTTTTATGACCAGCATCATGATGAATCATCCCGCTTTATCCCTGCTGCACCCAGGAGATTTTGGCAGATCTTTCCGCCACTTTTCCCGCCTGAATAATCGTGAATCCCTCAACGGACTTTTCCCTTCTACGTAAAACAGAGGCCTTCTTTTTATGAATGGCCTTACGGCAGGAGTTTCCGGAAAAGACGCAGCCCAGAATAGCTCTATCCCGCCATTGCAAAATCCCGGCCTATTGCGGATTTTCGCACAAAAAAGCCCCGCGGCCGCAGCCGCGGAGCGAAAATATAAGCAGGAGATTTTTATTCCTCCCCGGTTGCCTCTTCGGCGTCCCGGTCTTCTTCCTGGGAAGCGTTTCTTCCCTGCTGGGAAGCGGCTTTCAGGCTCTGCTTGCGGCGGGATTCCTCCATCATGAAGAATTCGGCGCAACGGAAGGCGCGGCGGGCGGCTTCGCGGGCAGTCTGGTCGTCCATCAGGGCAAGGCCTTCTTCGGAGACTTCAGCCAGGAACATTTTCCACGCACGGGCGGCGACTTTCTTGCCGTCCAAGTTTTTCAGGGACGCCGTATCCTGCATGGCAGGCTGGCGGTCGTCGGCACCGCCGTTGCCTTTTTTGTTGCGGCGGCGGCGCTTGCGCTTGTTGAAAGGAGTGTCGGAGCCTCCTCCCACGGTTTCCGGCTGGGCGAAGGGTTCGTTTCCATGCTGTTCATGGCGTTCCTGCTGGTCCTGATTGCGGTTCGGGCGGTAGGATTCGCGCTTGACCTTGACCGGAGAGCCGGATTCGGGCTGTTTTACCGGTTCGGAAACTGCATTTTTCTCAATCTGGGGAGAAGAGGGGGAGGCGGATTCCTGGGTTTTGGCGGGAGCGGGGGCCGCTTCAGCAGCCGGGGACTCCTTGACAGCCGTCTTTTTGGCGGCTTTCACGGTTTTCGTCCTGGCTGCGGTTTTCGCGGCGGATTTGACCGTTTTGATTTTGGTTTTGGGTGCTTCTACGGAAGCGGCGTCAGCTGGCTTTTCTTCAGCCTTGGCGGCAGTCTTTTTAGCCGGAGCCGCCGCCTTTCTGGCGGCAGTTTTCCGGGTAGCCGGCTTTTGGGCGGCGGACGCTTCCGGAGCACTTGTTTCTGATGGTTTTTTAGCCATAAAATTTCAAGTGAAAGGATGGATTATGAATTAATCCCGGAGATTGTCGAGATTTATCACGGAGACTCATCCGGAAGGAGCGGCAAATCTTTCAGAAGGCTCCTGTATTTCTCCGAGTCAAAAGGACGGCCGCCCACCACCATCTCATTGATGACGACAGCCAGTGCCTGCGCTATCAGTTCCAGCGCTTCCTGCTCCTCCAGCTTTTCCTTTCCCGTAAGCCGTTCCAGGCAGCCTTTGACATACGCCGTTTCCGGTGCAGAGAGCTGCTCCCGTACGGCGGGCAGCAGGTCTTCAATCATTTCATCCGGTATTTCCATCGTTCCCGCTTCCGGTGCGTTGTTACATGGCGCCCATGCGGCTGCGGATGACGGACTGGAGTTCCGTTTCAAATTCGCGCAGGTCATCCGCCGTGGGTTCTCCCAGCGTGGCGTCCCAGTTGATGCGGCCCGTCCGGTCAATGTCCCATACGCCCTGGGCGCCGCTCTTGAACAGTACCTTGCCCGCTATCAGGGCATGGGGCGGCGTCACCTCATCCACGCTCACCTGGGTTTTGCCCAGCAGGGGAGAAGGAGCCGGGGCGGCTTCCATTCCGGATTGTTCCGGCTGGGGGGCGGGTTCCGGCTGCCTGAGGTGGATGTCCAAGTCCTGAAGCAGGAAACGGGTATCCATGAATGTAAGCTTCAGCCCCAGTTTTTCATGCAGATTTTTCTGAATGGCGTTCAGGTCAAGGCCTTCTTCCGCCCAGTCCCTGATGGACTGGACCTGTTCCGGAGATAATTGATCAGGGTTAATCATGATATGTGTTTGAGTCAGGATAATGCTTTTTTGTTCGCGGCCAGCCATGCATTCCAGCATGGAATGAATGCGGGTGAAAAGTCCTGCGGGCGGCGTTCCACCCATGCCTGGATTTGCTCCGGGGTGAACCATTGCACGCTGTCCACTTCCGCGGCGGGGAAGCGCACCCTGCCCGTATAGCGGCCTTCATAGAGAGCGACGAATTCCCAGCCGTTGTTTTCTCCGGCGTCAAAGTCCGCAATTCGCCGCAATTCGCAGCCGGTCACGCCCAGTTCCTCTTCCAGTTCCCGGACGGCCGCTTGATCATAATCTTCTCCGGCGTCCAGATGCCCGGCGGCGGAAGAGTCCCACCTGCCCGGCTGCCTGTCCTTCCACATGGACCTTTTCTGGAGCAGCACGGCTCCATGCTTGTTTACCAGGAACATGTGCACGGCACGGTGGCGCAGGTCCATTTCATGAATTTCCCGGCGCGTTCCCGTTCCGCTCATCTGGTTGAGTTCGTCCACCACGTCGAACAGTTCGTCTCCGCTCTGCGCCACGTCCTTGAGAGGGTTGGAGTCATAAGCCCGCGCCAGGTCCACCCATTGCGCCAGATTCAGTTCCTCCGGCCTGGCGGACGGAGATATTCCCAGAGAAGCGGCTACTTCGTCCCACGGAGGGGAAGGCGGAAGCTGCTTTTTCAATTGTTTGCGCCTCTGGGAAAAGGCTTTCCTCATCAGCTCGTCCATCAGGCGGTCGTCATACGGCGGCAATTCGCGCACCGGACGGGGCGTCAGGAGCATGACGGTGGAGTCAATCCGGGGGCGGGGATGGAACGCTTCCGGCGGAATGGTCTTGAGAGCGCGGGGAATCCAGTTTTTCTGGATGCGCAGGGAAAGGAGACCGAAGGCGTCGTCCTCCGGAGTTGCCAGAATGCGGTCGATGAATTCCTTCTGGAGCATCACGACGGCCCGTTCCACGGGACTGGGCCGGGAGAGAAAGTTTTGCAGAATGGCCCCTCCGGCGGAATACGGCAGGTTACCCAGGAATTTGACAGGAGCTTCCGCAAAGAGTCCGCGGGGGTCCCAGGAAGCGCCGTCCGCGTGGTGCACCTCCACATGGGGATCTCCGGCCCAGCGGTTTTTCTGGTATTCCGCCAGGCGGGCGTCAAATTCCACCAGGACCATCCTGCGGCAGAGCGGTGCGGCGTGTTCGGTCAGGGCCCCGGTTCCCGGTCCCACTTCCACCACACAGTCTTCCGGCTGGATTTCCAGCTGGTCCACAATCCAGCGGGCCACGTTTTCGTCCGTCAGGAAGTTCTGCCCGAGCGATTTGCTGGGGCGCACGTCGTGTTCTTCCAGAACATTCCTGATCTCAACCGGCTTCATGCGGCAATGTTCTCAAAAACATACATCCGGGACCAGTAAAAAGCGGGGCAGTTTCCGGCATGAAAAGGGGCCTTCCGGAAAACAGCGGAATATCAAGGAAAAAAGCTGGTCCGCATTTTGGCATATGGGTTATACTGCCTCCATGCACGCATCCTTTCTAGTCGTGGGAGCCGGGCTGGCCGGATTGACCGCCGCAGAGCAGATCGCCGCCCGGCTGGGGAAGGATTGCCTGGTCATCGACCGCCGGGACCACATCGGCGGCAATTGCCACGACATGCAGGACGAACACGGAGTGCTGGTCCACCCCTACGGCCCCCATTATTTCAGGACGGACAGCGAACGCGTCGTCAACTACCTGAGCCGTTTCACGGACTGGCATCCCGTCCGCTACAGAGTGCAAAGCTGCACGAAGGGCCGTTACTGGTCCTTCCCCGTCAATTTGCGCACTTTTGAACAACTGATGGGCCGCGAATGCACGGAGGAGGAGTTCCGCGCATGGCTGGACCGGGAGCGGACGCCGGAAGACGGGCCGCCCGCCAATTCGGAGGAACTCATGCTCCGTACCGCGGGAAAGACCCTGTACCGCCTGTTTTTTGCTCCCTACACGCTCAAGCAGTGGGGCGTTTCCGCCACGGAGCTGGCCCCTTCCGTCTGCGGACGCATTCCAATCCGCACCAACAGGGATGATTCCTACCTGAAAGAGTCTTTCCAGGCCCTGCCCCGGGACGGGTATGCCGCCATGTTCCGGCGCATGTCCTCCTCCCCCCTGATCAGGATTCTCACTTCCACCTCCTTTGAAGAAGTGAAGAAGCGCATCACCTGGGACCATCTCATCTATACCGGCCCGCTGGACGCCTATTTCCATTATTCCCTGGGCCACCTTCCCTACCGCAGCCTCCGGTTCGAGAGGGAGCATTTCTCCGCAGACCAATTGGAGGAACGTCTTCCCGTCTCCGGCAAGGAAGGCTTCTGGCAGCCGGAAATGCAGGTGAATTACCCGGACCCGGCCGTTCCTTGGACCAGAATCGTGGAACTCAAGCACGCCACGGGCCAGCAGGTGGAAGGGAGCACCGTCATCCGGGAATATCCGGATGCCTGGACGCCTGAAAAAGAACCTTATTATCCGATCCCTTCCGGGGTTTCGGAACAATTGGCGGAGGCATATCGCAAATTGACAAAACGGGAGAAACATGTCACTTTTATCGGGCGTCTGGCACAATACCGTTACCTGAATATGGACCAGGTGGTTCTTCAGGCCCTGGAATGTGCGGACGCCCTGGCCGGAGGCAGGGACAACCCGGCTTAACAGCATTGATAAGATCATGAAAGTACTTGTAACCGGCGGCGCCGGATATATTGGCTCCCACACGGTACGCCAGCTCGTGAAGACGGGCGCTGACGTAACCGTCCTGGACAACATGGTATATGGACATATCGGAGCCATCGTGGATCCGGAAGTGAAGCTGGTCAAAGGGGACCTGGGCGATGCTTCCGTGGTGTATCCGCTCCTGATGGCAGGCAATTTTGATGCCGTGATCCACTTCGCCGCCTACATCAACGTGGGAGAGTCCGTCCAGAATCCGCTCAAGTACTATATGAACAATATCGCGCGCCCGCTCGTCCTTCTGGGCGCCATGCAGGCGGCCGGCGTCAAGCGCTTCGTCTTTTCCTCCACCTGCGCCACGTACGGGGTTCCCACCCAGATTCCGATTCCGGAAACGGAGAAGCAGGACCCCATCAATCCCTACGGAAGCTCCAAGTACATGCTGGAAAAGGTATGCAAGGATTGCGACCGCGCCTGGGGCCTCAAGAGCGTTTTCCTTCGCTATTTCAACGCCTCCGGATGCAGCGTGGACGGCCTCATCGGGGAAGACCACGAACCGGAAACCCACCTCATTCCCAACATCCTGCTGACGCTGACCGGGGAGAAGGAATACATTGAAGTTTTCGGAACGGATTACGATACCCCGGACGGTACCTGCATCCGGGACTACATCCACGTGGACGATCTGGCGGACGCCCACCTGAAAGCCGTAGACTACCTGATGAAGGGGGGCTCTACGGAGTGTTTCAACCTGGGCACCGGCCTGGGGCTTTCCGTCCGGGAAATTCTGGAAACCGCTGAAAAAGTCACCGGGAAGAAGATTCCCGTCCGCTACGGCCCCCGCCGGGAAGGAGATCCGCCCCGCCTGATCGCCAATCCTGCAAAAGCCAAGGAAATCCTCGGCTGGGAAGCCCAGTGCAAGGACGCGAACAAAATCGTGGAAACGGCCTGGAAGTGGATGACCGGTCCGCGCGGCGGCCATTATTGATTTAATTCTCAGTGGATATCATTCTTTTCTCTCCCCGCCATGGACTTCATGGCGGGGATTTTTTGTTTGCCGCCACCGGGGAAAAACCATTATCCTTACGGAAAATGCCCGAAGAAGGGATTTCATATGAGCCTGCACATGGGAAGCACTGAAAACGCGCTAAAGGAACTGGAAAGGCAGCGCAGCAGGGAGATGTGGAAGGCAGCGCTGGGCGCTTTCCTCGTCATGGCGTTCATCTATGTCGTCATTCCCGTGATACTCATCATTTGTTTCGGCGACCTCAAAAACCCGTGAATAACGGCGCCTGCAGATATTCCGGATGAAAAACGCCCGATGATTCATACGCAGGGCCGTCCTGCGAAATGCAGCCATTCGGAATAACCGCAGCACCGGAAAGGCGGAAAAGCTTTCTCCGGGAAGAAGCCGGGAAGCGCAATGCATTTATTACAAGGAAGCTTTTCATGCACATCTGGTCATCATGCGAACCATGACAAAACCAGGCTTTTTAAGCTCGGCCCCGGCGGGGGATATTCGCTATACTTCGGGCGAATAGTTTTCCACTGAATGAGCCTCCACATTGAAAGTACCGACGAAGCCCTCGAGGAACTGAAAAAGCAGCGCACCAAGACCCTGGCTGCCGCCATTTCCGTTTCCTTTCTCGGCGTCGCCCTGATGGGCCTTTTGCTCTACCTGGTGCACATCATCGCCGCCATTCCGGAAGATCCCCCCATGGTCGCCTACGCCACCCAGGAAGGCGACAATCCGGACATCGACACTCCGGAGGTTACCCAGACCACCCAGCGGCCCAGCAGTTCCTCCGCCGCGGCCCAGGTGAAGGTCATTGCCGCCGTAGCTTCCGCGGACGTGGCCGTGGTGAATCCGGATATTGACGTAGAAATCCCCACCGAGGAACTTTCCACGGGCATCGACATCGGCGACGGTTTCGGCATCGGGACCGGAGACGGGGACGGCGGAGGCATTCCCGGCATCCTTTCCAAGCGGTGCGACCTGAACGACCGCATGAAGCGCATCACGGAGAACGGGGGCACCCCGCAGTGCGAGGAAGCCGTCGTCAAATCCCTCCGCTGGCTCAAAAAGCAGCAGAACGGCAACGGTTCCTGGGGCGACGGACAGTTCAAGGCGTCCATGACCGGAATTACTCTGCTGGCCTATCTGGCGCACTGTGAAACCCCGCTTTCCGAGGAGTTCGGAGAGAACGTGCTCAAGGGCATTTCCTTCCTTGTCGATCTGGGGATGAAGAACCCGGTTATTTCTGAACAGCCCGGCTTGAAGGAAGTCTGCTACGACCATGCCGTGGCCACTTACGCGCTCTGTGAAGCGTACACCTTCTGCAAGCAGATGGATATTCCTTCCATTTCCAATCTGGAACGAGTCGTCGTGAAGGCCGTGGACAGGATTCTGGACGCCCAGTGCCCCAACGGAGGATGGGCCTACAGCTATAATAACAGAATCAATCCGAACATCGACCTTTCCGTCACCGGATGGAACGTGCAGGCCCTGAAAGCCGCGGAACACGGCGGCATCAAGCCCACCAAGGGCGAGATCCGCACCGCCCTGCGCAAGGCCGCCATGTACTGCCGCAAGAACGTCATGCCCGACGGGAAATTCTCCTATAAGGAAAACGGAGAAAATCCCCGTTCCTCCCTGGTGGGCGTGGGCGTGCTCTCCCTGCAAATGACCGGCAACGGTTCCGACAGCGCCGCGCGCAAGGGGCTGGACTGGATCAAGAACAACGTCAAGACCCTGGAATGGGGCAAGGGTTCCGGCACAGAGAACGTCAAGAGCAACCTTTACATGCACTATTACTGCGTGCAGGCGGCCATGAACCGCGGCGGGGATGTATGGGCCTCCTACAACAAGGCTTTCCGCGATGCCGTTCTCGGCGGCCAGAAGCCGGACGGCAGCTTCAGCAACAACGATACGGGCTACGCCGAATGCCTGAGCGGAAAGTCCAAGAATATCTACCGCCAGTGCCTGGCCACATTGATGCTGGAAACTTACTACCGCTTCCTTCCCGGCACCGGTGAAGGAACCAAGAATTCCTGATGGGATTCATCAGTTTTCCCCCAGCCGCCTTTCCTCCGGGAAAGGCGGCTTTTTCTTTGCCTCCGGCCTCTTCCGGAAGCCGTCTCCGGAGCCATGCAGGCGCGGAATATATTCTCCGCATAAGTAACAATTTAGTAACAACACTCTTATTACAAGCTAATTATAAATTTTAATCTTGCTCATGAAATACTTTGGAGAGATGGTGGAATCAATAACCAACCCATCTATTCATGAGCCTGCATATTGAAAGTACAGAAGAAGTCCTGGCGGAATTAAAAAGGCAGCGCGCCAAATCCCTGGCCGCCGCCGTTTCCGTCTCCTTTCTCGGCGTTGCCCTGATGGGGCTCCTGCTCTATCTGGTGAACATCATCACCGCCATTCCGGAAGAACCTGCCGTCACCGTGTACCCGATGGAGGAGAGAAAAGGCGAGGACCCCATCAAACCGGAAATAACCCGGCCACAGCGTCCCAGCAGTCCCAACCAGAAATCGGAAGTAAGAATCGTCGTCTCCACCGCCACTACGGACGTCCCGATCAACAATCCGGAAATCGACGTGGAAATTCCTTCCGATACCTTTTCCGAAGGCCTGGAATTCGGGGACAATATCGGCTTTAACAACGGAAAGGGCCCCGGCGGATACGAGCCGGACGACATTACTCTTTCCAAACGCTGCGATTTGAACGACCGCATGAAGCGCATCACGGAGAACGGAGGCACCCCGCAGTGCGAGGAAGCCGTCGTCAAGTCCCTCCGCTGGCTCCAGAAGCAGCAGAACAAGGACGGTTCCTGGGGCGGAGGAGGACAGAATTACAAGTGCTCCATGACGGGGCTCGCCCTGCTGGCCTACCTGGCCCACTGTGAAACCCCGCTTTCCGAGGAGTTCGGAGACAGCGTGCTCAAGGGTATTTCCTTCCTCGTGGACCAGGGCATGAAGTCTCCCGTCCTTTCCCTGGTTCCCCAGATGAACGAGGTCAGCTACGACCATGCCATCGCCACTTATGCCCTCTGTGAGGCGTATGCTTTCTGCAAGCAGATGGACATTCCCTCCATTTCCAATCTGGAACGGGTCACCGTGAAGGCCGTGGACAGAATTCTGGACGGACAGAACAATAACGGCGGCTGGGCCTACAATTACAACACCAGAGCCGGAGCCCACACGGACCTTTCCGTCACCGGATGGAACGTGCAGGCCCTGAAGGCTGCGCAACACGGCGGCATCAAGCCCACCAAGGGCGAGATCCGCACCGCCCTGCGCAAGGCCGCCATGTACTGCCGCAAGACTGCGATGCCAGACGGCCTGTTTTCCTACCAGGAAAACGGCAAGGAACCCCGCGCGTCCCTGGTGGGGGTGGGGGTGCTGTCCCTCCAGATGTGCGGCAGCGGCTCCGACAGCGCCGCGCGCAAGGGACTGGACTGGATGCTCAAGAGCACCAACAAGCCTTTCAACTGGAAGGCGAACAACACCACCTCCAACCTCTACCAGCATTACTACGGCGTACAGGCGGCCATGAACCGCGGCGGGGACGTGTGGACGGCTTACAACAGGGCCTTCCGGGATGCCACGTTGAACGCGCAGAGAACTGACGGGAGTTTTGCACCCAACGGATTCGGAGGCCCCGGCGGCAACGTTCAAACAAGCCAGAACCGTCATGCCAACGACAGGATTTACCGCCAATGCCTGGCCACGCTGATGCTGGAGGTTTACTACCGGTTCCTGCCCGGTACTGGAGAAGGGGTCGGAATGGCCTTCAACCGTCCGGTTTTGTGACCGTCCGTCAACTATCGCCCCTTCCTGCGGACAGGCCCGCCTGTGCCCCCCATGCATCTTAAATCCTGACTTGACCGGCGCTGCTTCTCTTGTTATTCATACGGTTTCCATTATCCAATAACGTGAATAACAATTCTTCCATCCTTTTCGGCCGTTTTGACGAATTCCTCTGGATTCGGTGCTCCGGCCGCGGCAGTTTTTCCAACAGTCCCACGGTGAAGTCGCTGGGGGACGAATACATCGCCTCCGGAGGACGCCTGATTGTGATTGATCTGGAAACATGTTCCGGCATTGATTCCACCTTCATGGGAACCCTGGCGGGGCTGGCCCGCAGGCTGATGCCCATTGACGGGGCCGTGCAAATAGCCTCCCCAAGCGAACGCTGCCTTTCCGCCCTGGAAAGTCTGGGACTGGACGCCCTGCTGAGCATTGAACCGCCCACCGCCCCCTGGCGGGGCAAAGTGGAGCAAATACGCGCCAACCTCGGTACGGAGACAACCCCCGCCGTTCATCTGGACGCCAGGGACCAAACCCTCCACGTTCTCGACTCCCACCTGACTCTGAGCGAGCTGAGCGAAGAGAACGAAGAAAAGTTCCGCAATGTGACCGACTGCCTCAAGGACGAGCTGAAGAGGCAGAAAGACCAGTAAATCCTCCTCTCCGGATATGGATATGAGTTCCCTGGCCTCCCTGTACGGGAGCGCCCTGTCCGCCAGTGAAACAGATTCCGTCCGGGAACGGGCCGGTTCGCGGCATTCCGCATTGCCGGATGAACGCACGCTTCAGCTCCTGCTGCTGGAAGGCAGGTTTGGCTTTTCCTTCACGGACGACCTCGGAAGATCCGTCCGTATTCTGGACTGCGGGGACTGGAACAAGTCCGCCGGACCGGATTTTCTGAATGCCCGCATTCAACTGGACGGTGTTCCGTACACGGGAGACATGGAACTGGATTCCTCTCCGGAAGACTGGGAACGCCACAACCACGGCTCCAACTCCGCATTCGACGGCGTCATCCTGCACCTTGCCTGCACCCCGAGCCGCAAGGAATGGTTCACCCGCAATTCCCGGCATGAACGCATCCCTCTGGCCATCATTCCGGCATCCATGCTGCATGGCACGGAAGCCTTACCGGCCGCCGCTCCGGACCGTTCCTGCCGCCATGCGGAGGTTCTGGAAACGATGCCTGCCGAACAGTTGGAAATCCTGCTGCAATCCGCGGCGGCCTACCGCTTCCAGCTCAAGCACCGCCGGCACGCGCAACGGGGCGGACTGACGACTCCCTCGCAGCTTTTATACGAAAACCTGGCGGAGACGCTGGGCTACCACGCCAATAAAAACGCCATGCGCCATCTGGCGCAGCGGGCGCCCCTGCATGCGCTCCGGGATTGTCCCGAAGCTCTGCTCTTCGGCACCGCGGGCTTCCTGGTTCCCGTTCTTCCCGATTCCTGCACGCCGGAAGCCATAGCCCACCATAAAAGGCTGTGGGAGCAATGGTGGCCCCTGCGCGAGCATTTTGAACTGGCGCCGGAACGCATGTTCCCCTGGACGCTGTCAGGCAGCAGGCCAGCCAACCATCCCCAGCGGCGCATCGGTGCCCTGGCAACTATCGCCGCCGATTTTTCCGCCTTCCAGCGGCTTTGCACTCCCGACCATCTGGATGACCTGGCGGATTATCTCTCCTCCCTGAAGCATCCGTACTGGAGCAGCTATGTCACGCTGCCTTCCGCTCCTTCCAAAAGTCCCATGGCCCTGATGGGCCGCGACCGCATTCATGAATTCATCATCAACCATATTCTGCCGGGAGAAGGCTCCGAGCGGGCGTGGCAGCTGTATCTGACGCGCCCGGGCACCCAGGCGGGGGCCAGAGTTCTTTCCATCCACCAGCGCCTTCTGGGAAAGAGAAAAGATGCGGCCGCATTCCTGAAGAGGGCATGGCATCACCAGGCTCTTCTTCAGATTCATGAAGACCTGTGTTTCCGGCATTCCTGCTGCGTCTGCTCCCTGCTGGAGCATATGAAGGGGGTCTGAACGGCCCGCGTCCTTTCTTTCTGCTGTGCCCGGTTTCCGGAGAAGGCGGCTCAACGAAAAACCGGAACGGCCATCCAGCGCGGAACAGACCGGATTCGGCAGGTTCAAGTGCGGCCCATCAGGAACGGCCTCTGAAAAAACGGCGGGTACTTCCGCAGAATACCCGCGCTGTCCGGGTATAAAAAGGCTCCGCAGCCGCCAGGTCCACGCACAAACCTTGACAACTGCGGAGCCGTGCTTACACACACTTATTCATCCAACAAAAAGCCTTATGAGGCCTCCTCCATCAGGAATGGTGGAAGGAGGTGCCTTCTTCCGCGGTCATCGGCGAGGTGACCGGGTGTTTCTCGAAGAAATCGATCATGCGCTTGTAGTCTTCCAGGAAGAGGTCTGCCAAGTCCTTGGAGAAGCCCTGGCGAACCATCACGCGCATCACGACCGTATCCTGGCAATCCGCAGGCAGCGTGAAGGCGGGCACCTGCCAGCCGCGCGTCCTGAGCTTGTCGGAAAGGTCAAAGAGGGTGTAATTGGTCTTTTGCCCGTCCTTGATGAAGAAGCAGGCGGCGGGGATGCCTTCCTTGGGATCGCCCGTGCAAATGAATTCATACGGTCCCAGCTTGGCTATTTCCGATGAGATGTACTGCGCCACATCATATGCCTGGGTATGGATATTGGTGTATCCTTCCTTGCCCAGGCGAATGAAGTCGTAATACTGGCAGATGATCTGTCCGGCAGGACGGGAGAAGTTGATGGCGAAGTTGGGGATTTCCCCGCCCAGATAGTTCACATTGAAGATCAGTCCTTCCGGCAGTTCGGAAGTGTCTCTCCACACCACCCAGCCGCAGCCGAGGGGGGCCAGGCCGTATTTATGGCCGGACGTGCTGATGGATTTCACGCGGGGGACGCGGAAGTCAAAGGCAATGTCCGGAGCGCAGAAGGGGGCCAGGAATGCGCCGCTGGCGCCGTCCACGTGAATGTCAATATTGATGCCGGTCTTGGATTCATAGTCATCCAGGGCCTTGGCGATGTCCGCCGGGAATTCATAAGCCCCTGTATAGGTCACGCCGAAAGTGGGCACCACCACGATGGTGTTTTCGTCCACCTGTTCCAGCATGCGTTCAACGTCCATTTTCCATTTGCCGGGAGCCATGGGGATTTCACGCATTTCAATGTCCCAGTAGCGGCAGAATTTGTGCCAGCAGATCTGCACGGGGCCGCACACGAGGTTGGGCTTGTCGATCGGCTTGCCGGCAGCCTTGCGGCGGGCGCGCCATCTCCAGAGGGCAGCCATGCCGCCGAGCATGCACGCTTCACTGGAACCGATGGTGGAGCAGCCGATGGGCTTTTCATCCTGGTTCACATTCCACAGATTGGCAAGAATGGCGGCGCAGCGCATTTCAATGGCTGCCGTCTGGGGGTATTCATCCTTGTCGATCATGTTTTTGTTGATGCTGATGTTCATCAGCATCCTTACCTGCTTTTCATCCCAGGTCTGGCAGAAGGTTGCCAGGTTCTGGCGGGCGTTGCCGTCCAGCATCAGCTCGTCGGACACGAGCTGGTAGGCGTCCTCGGGACGCATTGCATAGTCGGGAAATTGAGTCTTGGGCAAAATATTGTCCGCCTCCGGAGAACCGAAAATGGAGTTCTCGGCACGGGCGGTATCGGGTTTCTGATTTGGAGCAAACATGACGGTATGTATTTATTTCATCGTTGCCGGAAAGCCCAGTCAGGCTTCCCGCATACATGGATAGAAGCCCGCAAGCCGGCAAGCGTTCATATTTCCATTGTCATTCCCCCTGTCATAACTTTTTAGGCAAAATACAGGAACAAGCCTTCGTTTATTAGTCATCTCTTACTAAATATCACACAATTACAAATTTTGTTATTATTTCTTATATAAATTCTAAACAGAACCTATGTATGACACAAACTCCATCTAACAAAAAATATAACGCGACATTTTTACTTTCAACGGCCAGCCGGAAATGACCCGCGGCTTTCCCTCCGGGAACACGCGTCATTGCGTGAGAAAATTCGCGGTTTAAAGACTCTTACTATTCCAGACGCCGGATGTACCACGCCAAAAGCCCACCCACCCGGGCGCCCGCGAACCGGACTAATCTGGACATCAAACAAAGAACCTTATACCGCATATTAATGAAACCAAAATTAGCAGTATCCGCCATCCTGTTCCTCATGGCCTCTTCCCTGGTGCAAACGGGGGCAGCCCAGCAGAGTGAAGACCTTTACCAGGGCACCGTCACTGCCCGGCAGGAAACAGACGGAAATATTACCTACAACCTGAAGGAAAACCTGTCTTTTGAAAACTTCCAGACAAACGACGGCGTTTACGCAGGCAGCGTTTTCTTCAACCAGACCACGGACTCTGGTACGGCCCCCAATACGTCTGTCATGACGTTTACCGGCACAGGATTGTCCATGAGTTTTGAAAATTGTTCCTCCATCCACACCGACCGCTGGACCAATACCAACGAAGGCGGGGGCGCCATCCGCGCGGAAATGCTCGTCTTCACGGACATGGGGGATCTTTCCTTCAACGGGAGCAAGTCCATCGTCAATGCCGACACCAATGCCGGGGGAGCCGTGAATGTGCGCGGAGACGCCACCTTTTCCAATATGGGCAACATCTCCTTCACCAACAACGAGCTGGGAGACAGCGCCGCACAAGGGCAAGCCCTGGGCGGCGCCTTGTTTGTAGGGGGTACAATCACCTTTGAGAATACCAAGTCCATCCTGTTCAGCGGGAATACGACCGGACATTCTCTGACAAGCTCCCACTCCAACATCGGAGGAGCCATCTATGCCGGTGCCAGTAATTCCTCCTCTCCGAACGTTAAGAATTATATTCCCGAAGGTGAAGATGCCATTACCTTCCAAGGTATTGATGGAGACATCATCTTTGAAGACAATTCCGCCTGGATGGCCGGAGCTATTTATGCCTATGCGGGTACCGTGGACGGCCAGGAAGGCACTGGAGGCGGCATGACGATCAACGGCGTCACAGGAGACGTCATTTTCAGGAACAACCGGGCGGACGCCGGAGACAAGACCTCCGACTGGAACGGCGGCTTCGGGGCTGTTTACAGCGGCCAAGACCTGGACATCTCCAACGTTCAAGGAGACCTGCGCTTTGAAGGCAATTACGCCAGCAACAGCGCCGGGGCGTTCGGCGTCAGCGGAAGCCTCAACCTCGACAATATCGGCTCCGTCACCTTCATCAACAACCACGCGGACAAGAATTATGCCGTAGGCTGGATTACCGAAGACTGGAACGTCACCCGTACGGGAGACATCACCATTTCCGGCAACAGTTCAGACGCACAGATGGGCGGCGTAGCCGTCTTCGGAAACACCACCTTTTCCAACAACGGCGACATCACTGTGGAAAACAACTCCACCGCCGGCTCCAACGGAGCGCTCCGCTTTTACGGAACGTTCAGCGTCACGGATGCAGGGAACATTTCCATTTCCGGGAACAGCGCGGACAACTACAATGGAGCCATGGAGGTGGACGGTGATGCGTCCTTCACCCGTACCGGCAACATCAACCTGGACAATAATACGGCGGGCTATCATTACGGCGTGGGACAGTTCCACGGAAACCTCGCCTTTTCCAACACGGGGGACATTTCCATTTCCGGAAACAAATCCACGGATTACGGCTACGGAGCCCTGAGAGTGGACGGGAAAACGTCCTTCGTCAATACCGGAAAGGTCACCATCTCCGGCAATTCGGCCAAGTGGGATGTGGGCGCGCTTCAGGCAGCCAACGGACTGGAATTCATCAACAACCGCGGCGGCGTGCTCATTGAGAACAACGCCGTGGACGGTGTTGCGGGGGCCATGCTCCTTTATTACGGGAACGCCATCTTCTCCGCAGACCAGGGAGACATCATCGTGAAAGGCAACACGGAAAAACGCGGAGGAAACGACCCCATCCTGAATTCCCTTGTATTCACAACCAACGGAGAAATTTCCATGAGCAGCGTGGTACTCCGTGCCCAGGAAGGAAGGACGGTCACTTTTTACGACCCCTTCCGCAATGAAGGCGACGGAGAGGAGTATGACAATATCGTCTATGACTTCAATAAGTCCGAAGGAGTGGACACCACTCCCTATGAAGGAACGGCTCCCGAATTCACCGGAACCATCCGCTTTTCCGGAGCGGAGGCGGACAGGCTGATCACCCAGGCTGCCGGGGAGTCGGAGAGCGACTGGCAGAACCGCCTGGCGGAATCCAAGTACTTTAATGTCTCCGGGAAAACCACGCTGTATGACGGCACCCTGATTCTGGAAGACGGCGTCACGTACGGCAGCAGCGATCTGACCAAGGATTCCTCCTTCACCATCGATAAAGGCGTTTTGGAAATCACGGGCAACAGTTCCGTGAACAGCAAGGCCATCGTCTTTAACGAAGGAGTGACCCTGAGGGCCGGCCGCGGTGCGACTTTCCGCGGAGACACGATCGACTTCAGCAAGGGCGTTATCTTCGACCTGCGCCCCTTCATGGACGATTACAGTTCCGGACTGAGCATTGAACAGGCCAATTCCCACACGCTCGGCGGCCTGATGGGCGTGGCGGACACTCTGGACGACTACGCCCACGAACGCTGGGCAACCAAGCAGAGATTCCTGGCGCTTTCCTACACTGATGGCACCGAAGACAACAGAACGGGCGATTTCGATGACATTTATTCCACTGCCACTGGAACGAACGTAGTCGATTCCCCCTACACGTATGAAGGCTACTGGACCAAGGAATGGGTAGATACGGACGGCGACGGCATTGACGACCAGCTTTATGCGGTCTGGAACCCCACCGGCGGCATTGAAGATATTCTGCCGGAGCTGGCCGGTGCGGACATAGGCAATTCCATGTGGAGCTCCGCTTCCAACATGAAGTCCGTTTCCAACGCCGCCCTGGGCAAAGTGGGGATCACTCGCTTCCTGCTGGGACCCAAGAATAATTTCTGGGTCAACGGCCTGGGCGATTTCACCTACCACGCCACCAGAAACGGCATTGACGGCTACGATTACAACGGCGGCGGCTACGCCGTGGGCGCCGACCGCAGATTCACGCCGAACACTATCCTGGGCGCCGCCTTCGGCAACCTGTACGGCAAGAACAAGAGCCGCACATGGATCAGCGAAGTGGACCAGACGTCCTACGTGGCCCTGCTCTACGGAGCATGGAGGAGGCAGATGTCTCCCGGCAACATGCTGAACATCCAGGGAACCCTGGGCTACGGCTGGACCCGCAACAAACTGGATTCCTACTATTCCGGCGGCTCGTCCAACGGCAAATGGGAAAACAGGATGGGCTTCGCCACCTTGCAGGCCACCTGGGACCACAACCTGAACAAGGGATGGACGCTGTCCCCGTTCCTGGGAATCGAGTACACCCAGGTGAACCAGAATTCCTTCACGGAAACGGGATATGACCCCCGCCATTTCGACAGGGGAGACCTGAAGAACCTGAGCCTCCCCGTGGGTGTGGGAATCAGCAAGTCCCTGCAATTCAGCAACGGAGTCCTGTGGGTGAACAGCCTGGCCGTGAGCTATGTTCCCGACGTGATCCGCGACAATCCGGAAACCCGCGCCAGACGCCTGATGAACGACTTTTCCTGGACTGCCAGGGGGTCCCGCCCGGACCGCAACGCCGTGCGCGTCAATTACAACAGCACCGTGGTCATCAATCCGCGGTGGACGGCCTACGCCGGTTATGAATTTGAAGGCAGAAGCAAGTCAACCTACCACCGGGTCAACGCCGGGGTAAGCTACGCCTTCTAAGTCGCAAACAACGGGCCTGGGAGAATGCTTCCTCCCAGGCCCACAGCCCCAACCCCGAATCACCGGGATGCAGTTCCTGCGGAACTGCATCCCGTTTGATTTTCCATGCGCCCCCCGCAAGCAAAACCGCCAGTTCCACAAATACTGTCAGAACGTTTATGAACAGCGGCATGAAACCATGGCGCGGCAGGGTCCGTTTGACATGGTTATATGCGGAAATCAGAATGGAGGAAAATTCAGCAGTTGCGCTTTTGGCAAATGAGGGGTACTTGATTAATCAAAATTGGACGCGGTATGAATATAAGGATAGCCGACATGGAAGACAGGGATTCCCTGTTGCTGAAACAGCTCCTGAACGTCTGGGAAAACTCGGTCAGGGCAACGCATTTGTTTCTGGCAGAGGCGGATATGGAAGATATCAAAAAATAGGGGATTATATACTTGGCTCAAGCATAATCTTATACTAACTTTCCCTCATGAACGCCCACTTGACCATCTCAGTCTTTGAACTCATGGAGAAATTCCCTTCGGAGGTTGAAGCTAAAAGGTACCTTGAAAAGAAACGCTGGAATGGCAAACCAGTCTGCCCGTTCTGTAACTGTGAAGAAAAGCAGTACCGTTTCACCAAGGATGGCGTTGAAGGTTACTACCTGTGTTCATCTTGCAAGAAAAACTACACGGTGCGGACTGGAACTATTTTTGAGAAGTCACACGTTCCTCTCCATAAATGGATTTTCGCTTTCTACCTCGTAATGACCTCACGCAAGGGTATTTCCTCACTCCAACTTTCAAAACAAATCGGGGTTACGCAGAAAACTGCGTGGTTTATGCTTCAAAGAATTAGAGAAGCTTGTAAACATAACGATGACGATAAAGGGCAAGGCGGGTTTCTCTCTGGAATTGTAGAAGCCGATGAAACCTACATTGGCGGGCGCGAAGATAACAAACACTCTTATAAAAAGTTGAACGCTGGACGTGGAGCTGTCGGGAAGACCGTAGTCTTTGGTATGCGTGAGCGTGGCGGCAAGGTTATCGCCAAAGTTATTCCTTACACCACAAAATCAACAATCCACGCCAAACTGAACGCTACGCTTAAAGAAGACGCAACATTGTGTTCTGATGAACACAGAGCTTATCTAAACTCAAAATTCACCCACAAGGTTGTAAACCATAGCGCAAAACAATTCGTGGATGGAATGACTCATACCAACAGCATCGAGAGCGTCTGGGCAGTCCTCAAGCGTGGTTTTTATGGAATCTATCACTCCTTTTCTGTAAAACATCTACAGAGATACGTGAATGAATTTATGTATGGACTGAACGAAGGAAATGTGCAAAATCATGTCTGGGATAGGATAGATTCTTTGTTGAAAAAATCATTTGGACAGAGAATAGCTTATACTTGTTTGATTCAATAAACCAACAATGCTCGAAAATATAAAGCAAATTTTAGGAATGCCATTTTATGAAAATAAATATGGTTTGATTTATAATATGGATTGTATTGAAGCAATGAAAACATTGCCCTCAGACATTATAGATATAACATTTACAAGCCCCCCTTATAATATTGGAAAGTTCTATGAAGATGTATTGGATATAGAACATTATGTAGAATGGTGTAGTATATGGTTAAAAGAAATACATAGAGTTACTAAACACCACGGTTCGCTCTGGTTGAATATAGGTTATTTATTTTTACCTCATATAGGAAAGGCGGTTCCTATAAGTTATTTATTGTGGAATAAAACTAGGTTTTATTTACAGCAAGAGATAGTTTGGAATTATGGAGCAGGTGTTGCTTGTAAAAACATGCTCTCCCCTAGAAACGAAAAGATACTATGGTTTGTAAAAGACGAAGATAACTATATATTCAATCTTGATGCTATAAGAGATAAAGATGTTAAATATCCCAACCAGAAAAAGAATGGTAAATTACGATGTAATACGCTAGGGAAAAACCCATCAGATGTTTGGCAAATAGCAAAAGTCACATCAGGTAGAGGGAGAATGTCGCCTGAACGTACTCAACATCCAGCTCAAACTCCTGTTGATTTGTTAGATAGGGTCATTTTAGGTGGGTCTCATGAACAGAATATAGTCTTAGACCCATTCATGGGTTCTGGTTCTACTGCTATTAGTGCAATCAAAAACAATCGCCGTTTTATTGGGTTTGAAATCAATGGTCATTATTGCGAGCTAGCAAAAGAGAGGATTACTTCTTTTATTAAGGAGCAAGAACAAAAGCACGAACAAATGTATTTATTCAGAGAATAGAAATAAATTTATGTTCGTAAATATCTGGACTAAGGTTAGCTTGTTGACCCGTTTGAGATTCTTGTCCCTTCCAATCTTGTTCATCTAACCACCCAAATCGTATTTTAAGAATTTGAGGGGTGGTTAAACTATTAGAAAATTTCTGGTAATTAACCAATAGATAATAACCAGATTTATCTTTAGTTCTTTTACCCGTTGTTGATGTTTGTGCGTAGCTTCGATTTGCAAACACCTTACTGGAATTGCTAGATGTTTTTATCTCAATAGAAAATTTCTCATCAAGCATGTAAACTATATCCTTATCTTTTTTCTCCTTATCAATTCTCCATTGGCTTGGATATTGCTGTGCTAATTTTAAAGGAATCAATTCGTGTAAGAGAAATCCCATAATTTGAGGTTTAGGTTGAATGTCCAACCCTATTTTATAATTCCCTATGGATGATTGAAATATTTCATCCCACGCCTCTAAAACGCATTTTTTAAGGTCTTGGGTGCTAAGGGGGTGAGAAGCTACCAAGTCTTCAGTAATTGTTTTCCAAATAGAAACATCCTGATTATAATAAGGAGATTGGAGCATATATTTATAGGGAAGAAAAGAAATTACAAATTTGGGAATTTACCCCCCGTAAAATATCACATAAAGTCATCACGGAAACATTTCTCTCTCCTCTCTCAAGACCTCCAATAAAAGTTCTATCCACTCCACTTTTCTCAGCCAACTCTTCTTGGCTTAATCCCTTCTCTAACCTCAGTTTTTTAATTTTTGCACCTATACGTTGCAATATGTTGGAATCATCCTGCATTTAATTACTATACAGGAAACAAATATGGATGTCTGATGATTATAGTCATCTAAACAAAAAGAGCTGCCTTTGTGAGGTAGCTTTTAAATAGTGGTGTAAGATAGATTTAATTGAGTTAAGTATATAATTCCCAAAAATTATGTTCCTCAAGCATTGAGAGACATTTCTCATTTGATTGTCGCAGAGAATGAGCAGGGGGCTCTTGCAGCGTTCATGGGGATAGAGGGGCAAAAGCTTGAAATGCTGTTTATTTCTCCGGAAGAAAGGGAGCGGGGGTTGGAAAGAAAGCTATTTCAATACGGAATGGAGAAGTTCGCCGTCAATACGCTGGGTGTCAACGAACAAAATCCGCAGGCAAACGGATTTTACGAACACATGGGATTCCAGGTGTTCAAAAGAACCGATCACGACGAACAGGGCAATCCGTACCCCATTTTATACATGAGGCCGGTTTAACGGGTTGCTCTGAAAAACGGTGTTTTCTTCCATTCCTCCGGGGGGAATGACCGGCAAAAAGCATGAAGACGGAAATCCGGCTTCTTCACAGGAAGCAACGCCCCGTTTACGCTCCGCAAACTGGAGAGTCAAAGCCACCGGGCGCCCCATTGCCTTCAGATGGCCGCCATGCCCCCACGGCTGCCTTTTTTATTTCCGGAGGGTCTTCCCCGAAAATAAATCGTCTTTCCCCCATTATTTGCACGGAGCTTCCAGCATGTATAAAACGTGCGGATGGAGAGGGGAAGCCGCAGACACTTCCGGATGGTTGAATTCCGCCGTTTTTTTCATTCCGGCACGCCGCATCACGGCTTGTGAAGGATGGTTCACACAGGCGGTGAAGGAGTACACCCGGTCAAAGCCCAGGCGGGAGAATCCGTATTCCAGGCACGCCACGGCTCCTTCCGTGGCATAGCCATAGCCCCAGGCTTCCGGCACCAGCCGCCAGCCTATTTCTACGCAGGGGGTGAATTCCGCCTCAAAGTCCGCCCAATGGAAGCCCAGAAGGCCGATGAGGGCGCCGGAGGATTTAAGCTCCACGGCATACAGGCCATAGCCCTTTTCATCCAGCTCCGCCCGCATGCGGTCCCACATGGAGCGGGATTCCTCCTCCGTCAGCACGGAAGGGAAGAAGCGCATCACCAAGGGGCTGGCGTTCATGGCCGCAAAAAAGGGCCAGTCCGCTTCCTCCCACGCCCGGAATTTCAAACGGGCCGATTCCGGAAACACCTGCGGTTCCTTTTTCACGAATTCAGGTTTTTCAGTTGTACATGGAGAGTTCCGTTTCCAGCGCGGCACAGCGGTTGACGCGGAATTGCTCGTCCAGCTCCAGAATCCGGCTGTGCCCCAGGCTGTCCTTGATGGTGAGGTTGACCTTGCCGCGGCCGGGATATCTTTTCAGGATGTTCCGGATATGCTCCAAGTTTTCCCTGGTGTGGCGCAGGGGACTGACAATGATGTTCAGCGGCCCCTGGTCTCCGGATTTGGTTCTGCGCTTTTTCCCGCCCAGCGGGTCAATGCCCTGGGCGGCCACGCTCTTGGAGGAGGTGCGGTCGTCCTCCCGGATGTTGGCGCGCACGGCCACGAAGACGCCGGGTTCCAGGCCGCCTTCCATTTCCAGGGCTTTTTCATAGACGTCCGACCACAGAAGCACTTCCACGCTTCCGGTAAAGTCTTCCAGGGTCAGGATGGCGAATTTCCTTCCCGCCTTGCTGATTTTGGGAATGACGGAGCGCACCATGCCGGCAATCTGGTGCTTCTGCTTGAGTTCGTGGGATTCCAGGGAGTCTATGAGGCCGATGCGCGTGTATTTTTCCGCATCAATGACGCCGCGCATGGAGTCCAGGGGGTGCCCGCAGAAGTAGGCGCCCAGCAAGTCCTTTTCATCAGTCATGCGCTGTTCCTTGGGCCATTCCGGAACGGGAGGCTCATCTTTTACCCTGGGGGCCTCAAAGGTCATGTCAAACAGGGAGCCCTGCCCCAGCGCCTTGTCCTTGTGCACCTGGGAGGCGCCGCTGAGGGCCAGGTCCACGCGCTCGAACATGACGGAACGCGGTTCCAGCGTCCAGTCCAGCGCACCAGCGCGAATCAGGGATTCCAGAATTTTCTTGTTGACGGATTTGGAGTCCAGCCTGTTGCAGATGTCCTCCATGCTGGTGAATTCCCCGTTCCTGTTCCGCTCTTCCAGAAGAATCTGCATGGCGCCTTCACCCACGTTCTTGATGGCGGCCAGGCCGTAGCGCACGGCCAGCTTGCCGGAAGGCGTTTCTTCAGGAGTGAATTTGAGCATGGATTTGTTCACGTTGGGCGGCAGGATTTCAATGCCCATGCGGTTGGCCTCCTGGATGAATACGCCGATTTTGTCGTTATTCACTTCATTGGACATCAGGCCGCAGAGGAATTCCACGGGGAAGTGGGCCTTGAGATAGGCCGTCCAGTAGGAGATGTGGCCGTAGCAGGCGGAGTGGGATTTGTTGAACCCGTACCCGGCGAATTTTTCAATCTTGTCAAAGATGGCCGTGGCCGTTTTTTCGTCAATCTGGTTGGTTTTCCAGCATCCTTCCACAAAGTGGGCCTTTTCCTTGGCCATTTTCGCGGGGTCTTTCTTACCCATGGCGCGCCGCAGAAGGTCGGCGCCGCCAAGCGTGTAGCCCGCCAGCAGCTTGGCCGCTGCCTGCACCTGTTCCTGGTAGATCATCACGCCGTAAGTTTCTCCACTGACCTGCTCCAGCAGGGGGTGTTCATATTCCACCTTCCGGATGCCCTTCTTGACCTCGATCATTTCATCCATGAACTGCATGGCACCCGGACGGTACAGGGCCAGCAAGTCAATGATGTCTTCAATTTTCTGGATGCCATACCTCCGGCAGGTATCCACCATGCCGCCGGATTCCAACTGGAACACGCCCATCGTGTCCCCCCTGTTGAGCAGGTCCAGCGTTTCACGGTCGTCCAGGGGCACGTCATCCAGTCTGAATTCCGGAACGCGCCAGCGGGCGTATTCCTCCGCGTCGTGCATGACGGTGAGGGTTTTCAGCCCCAGAAAGTCCATTTTCAACAGCCCCACTTCATAAATGGCACTCATGTCGCACTGGGCGACGACGGCGGCGTGGGGATCGGAAAGGTCGTCACGGGTCAGGGCCACGTGTTCGTCCAGGGGACGGTCGCCGATAACGACGCCCGCGGCGTGCACGCCCACGTTGCGTATCAGGCCCTCCAGGCGGGTCGCGTACCCCCAGAGTTCCGTGTACGCTTCATCGGACGCAATAAGGTCCCGCAGTTCCTCATTGCTTTTATAGCTGGATTGCAGCGTCACCTTGGGGCCCGTTTCAATCAGCTTGGAGATGCGGTCGCCGTCGGCATAAGACATGTCCATCACGCGCGCCACGTCCCTGAGAACGGATTTGGCGCCCATGGTGCCGTACGTGATGATATGGGACACGGCGCGCTCCCCGTATTTCTGCCGTACGTAGTCAATCACCTCCGGACGGCGCGTCTGGCAGAAGTCGATGTCGATATCCGGCGGGCTCACGCGCTCCGGATTCAGGAAGCGTTCAAAGATGAGGCCGAAGCGCAGCGGGTCGATGTTCGTGATTTTCATGGCGTACGCCACCAGGGAGCCGGCGGCGTGGTCTCCGCA